>R23__coassemble_1148_pt1 | contig 13583 bp, 10 predicted proteins | sample R23__metabat2_low_PE_050 | metagenome-assembled genome bin R23 | reverse complement strand
GGGATGCAGCAATAAAGAATCTCCCGGCTAACGCGACGGCTCGTCAGAAAGCGGAAGCCATTTATGAGTATGCGCGCGATGAGTGGGAATGGGAGAATTATTCAAATACCAAAAAGGGTGCCGTCGGCACTATCAATGCCAAAGGCGGCAACTGCTGCGACCTTACTCACGCCACCCTTGCAATGTGCCGTGCAACTGGCATCCCAGCCCGTTACCTTCATGGCCAGTGCTACTATTCTAAGGTTGAAGGTCATGTGATCCCTGAGATTTATGTGGATGGGAAATGGTGGATAGCAGATCCTACCAACAACGATTCCACATGGGGAACTCCCAAATGGAAAGGCATGGAGACCTTCAATGGCCGCTACTACGAACTCGAATTTTAGAATAATATGAAAAGATTGTTTATCGCACTCCTGTTCGCGGCCGCTCTGGTATCCTGCAAGCAGGCTGCCAACACCAACGCCATCTGGCTCTGGTCCAAGTTTATGAACGAAGTCGATCTTGACGAATTCCACGCCAAGGCCATCGACAACATCATCCTCCACGAAGTGGCCTTCGAACGCCACGGAGTGGATTCCACCCTCGCATTCATCCACGAGGCGCAGAGCCGCGGCATGAAAGTGCACATCTGGTTCCAGGCCTTCTACAAGGATGGCAAGTGGATCAACCCCGTGGACGATTCCCTGAACCGCTACAAGCAGGAATATTTCGACGAGGTTATAGAGCGCGCTGTTCAGTATGTGAACTACGGCGTGGACGGCATCCATCTCGATTACATCCGCTTCGGCGGCACCGCCCACAAGCACAATCCTTCCGAGGAGATCACCGCTACCGGCTGCGTGACCGAGTTCTGCCGCCAGATTAGCGAAGCCACCAAGAAGGTCAATCCCAAGATTGTCCTCTCCGCAGCCCTCATGCCCGAGCCGGACAGCGAGTACTGGTATGGCCAGGATCCCGCCCAGATGGGGCAGTACATCGATATCCTGATGCCCATGATCTACTTCCACTGCGATTCCTACCGCAAGGGTGGCAGGCCCTGGGCCAAGATGGTGGCCGACCACTTTGCAACCAAGGGCGCTCCCGCCAAGGTATGGGCCGGTCTCACCACCTACGAGGATACCGAAACCGAGCACGTGGTGCCTATGAACGCCGATAAGATCCTTCAGGACTGCAAGATGTTCAAGGATTCCACCAAGGCCGAAGGCGTGGTGCTCTTCCGCTATGGTCTTGGAGAACTGCCGGATTTAAATGAACTTTAGTCTATGATACTGATAGCAGACAGTGGGGCTACGAAGACCGAGTGGGGGTGCGTGTCGCGTGACGGCAGCACCCGCATCGGCTTTTACAGCCAGGGGTATAACCCCAATTATATTACAGGGACACAGATAGTTGCGGACATCCGCGCCAATCTTCCGGCGGAGCTGGACCCTTCGCTGGTGGAGGAGATTTACTTCTACGGAGCCGGAGTGACCGAACTCCAGTATCCTTTCATGGAGAAGACCCTCCGTGAGGTGTTTACCAAGGCGGGGAAGGTGTTCATAGCGATGGACACCCTGGCATCGTGCCGCGCGCTTCTGCAGGCGGAGCCCGGTTTTGCCGCCATACTGGGCACAGGAGCGAATTCCTGCCTGTACGATGGCTGCAACGAGGGCCTTAACGTGGACAGCTGCGGATTCATCCTCGGAGACGAAGGCTCCGGCGGCAACCTGGGCAAGCGCATGATCACTGATTACATCCGCCGCAACATGCCCGCAAAGGTATACGAGCTGGTAGGCCGCGAACTCGGCCGCAACAACGACGAACTCTTGGACGTTATCTATACCAAACCTTTCCCCAACCGCTTCTGCGCCCAGTATGCAAAATTCATCAACGAGCATCTGGACTTCGATCCGTATTTCCCGAACCTGGTGACGGATGCCTTCCGCCAGTTCTTCCTTTTGATAGTCACGCATTATCCTGATTATCAGAAATATACATTCAATGCCGTCGGTTCGGTGGCTTACTACTTCAAGCCCCTCCTTCAGCCGGTGGTCGAGGAATTCGGAATGAAGATGGGAACCATCCTTAAGGCTCCCATGGAAGGGCTCATCAAATATCACCTGAATCATTAGACTATGGGAAAGAACAAGTACAGAATTCCCCTTGCATTCATAGGGATGATGTTTTTCACCGTGGGATTCGCCACGGGCATCAACGGCTACTTTGTGCCGTTCCTGGAGAATAACCTGAACCTGAGCTCCGCCCAGAGCTATCTGGTGATCGCGGCCACTTTCCTTGCCTTCCTGGTGTTCAGCTTCCCGGCATCCTCCATCATCGCGAAGATAGGCTACAAGCGCACCATGTCGCTGGCGTTCTTCATGTTCGCGCTGGCGTTCGCGCTTTTCATCCCGGCCGCGCGCCTGGAGAGTTTCGCCCTTTATCTGCTGGCCTGCTTCATCAGCGGAACCGCCAACACGGTGCTGCAGGCGGCCATCAATCCCTACGTGACTATCCTCGGGCCCATAGATTCTGCCGCCAGGCGCATTTCCATCATGGGTATATGCAACTCGCTGGCGCTGGCTCTGCCGTCGGTTTTCATCGCCGCCGTCACCCGCAAGCCCATCGAGGCCGTGGGGCTGGTGGATCTGGATAAACCCCTAATCATCATCATCGCCGTGGTGGCCCTGCTGGGCATAATCACCTTCTTCGCTCCGCTCGAAGAGATAAAGGCAGAGGGGGAGGAGAACGAGGAGGACTGCCCGTACGCTGCCGGAAAGAAGAACATCTGGCAGTTCCCGCACCTGGTGCTGGGGGCGCTGGCGCTGTTCGTGTACGTTGGCGTGGAGAACCTGGCGCTGTTGACGGTCTTGGACTATGCTCAGGAGCAGGGGCTTCCCAATCCTGAAAGTTATACCATCTGGCCAGGAATAGGAATGGCCGCAGGCTACATCCTGGGCATCCTGTGCATCCCTAAGGTGATTTCTCAGGTGAAGGCTCTCCGCATCTGCACCTGGCTCGCCGTTCTGGATTCGCTGGCCATAGTGCTCACTCCGCCGCAGATTTCGGTGTGGTGCGTTGCGCTGCTGAGTTTCGCCTGCTCGCTTATGTATCCTGCCATCTGGCCTCTGGCCATCGTGGATCTGGGCAAGTTTACCAAGAAGGGATCTTCGCTGCTGGTGGCGTCCATCGGCGGCGGTGCCCTGATTCCGCTGCTTTTCGGCGCGATGAAGGATTGGGTGGGGAATCAGCCTGCTTACTGGATCTGCCTGCCGTTCTACCTCTTGATAATGTTCTATGCGTATTACGGGTATAGGATTAGGAAGTAGCCTGCTGGCGCTTGCGTTGCTGATGGCCGGAGTCCCTGCTCTGGCCTGCACCACCGCAATCGTTTCTGCGGAGGCGAGTGGGACGGGGCGGCCTATGATTTGGAAGCAGCGGGATGCGAATGCGCCGTTCAATACGGTTGCGCACCTGCAGGGCGAGAAATACGCCTACACCGCACTGCTGCCGTCGCAGAAGGCCACCTCGCGCGCGTACGCGGGGATTAATGAAGTGGGATTCGCCATCGCAAACAACCTTTCTTATAACCTGAGGCCCGATTCGCTGGGCTTCGATACCAATAACGGGGAGATGATGGCGGCCGCTCTGGGCTGCTGCCGGACGGTGGATGATTTTCTGGCGTTGCTGGATTCCACGCCTGCTCCCAGGATAGTCAGCGCCAATTTTGCAGTGATAGATGCCTTCGGCGGAGCAGCCTATGTGGAGGCTTCCGACACATCTTATGTACGTTACGACGTGCCTGCGGGAGGATATCTCTTCCGTACCAATTATTCCCTTTCCGGCGATGAAGGCCGAGGAAAGGGTTTTGCGCGCTATGCCACCATGGAAGAACTGATGGCTCGCCGTGCCGGAAAGGGCCTCAGGCCTCGCCGCAGTTTCACCCCCGGCTTCTTCATGCGTCTCGGGCGCTCGTTCATCAATGTGCTTGCCGGTGGTAACGCGCTGTGCTGCAAGCATAAAGGATATCTTTTCGAACACGATTTCATCCCCCGCCAATCCACCACTTCGTCGATTGTGATCGAGGGTGTCGCGCCCGGTGAACGGGCCGATGCCGGCGTGATGTGGTGCGCGGTGGGGAACACTCCCTGCAGCTATGCCATTCCTGTGTGGGTGGCTGCCGGGAAGGATATCGCCGCCCCGGTAAGCGGCGATGCACCAGCCAGCCGTTTTGCAACGGAGGTGCAGAAGTCGCTCAGTACCATGGCTTGGCCCGGGTCTTCCAAATATCTGGAAGTAAAGCCTTTGCGTAGGGTTCTGAAAGCCGTGCGCAAGGCCGAACGCCGCGAGCTGAAACTTGGCCGCAGGCTGGAAAAGCGCCTGCGTGTGGCTTTCGATGCTGCTGCTGTGGCTGAATACAATGCCGGTGCTGCCGTCCGTTTCGAAGAATTCAAAAACTCTGTATTATGACCTTTACGCCCTGGACCCTGCTGATCGATGTCGGACTGATTTCCCTGCTTCTTCTGCTGGGGAAGTTTCTCCGTGCAAAGGTGCGGCTGATCCAGAGGCTTTTCATACCTCCGAGCCTGATTGCAGGCCTCTTCGGTCTGGTGCTCGGCCCGGAACTTCTGGGTTGGCTTCCGCTCTCCGGAAACCTCGGCACTTACGCCGGAATCCTGATTGCACTGGTGTTCAGCTGCATACCCCTTACGTCGGCTGGTAAGAAATCCGCTGACGGCAACTCCCGCGTGGGGCGCATGTGGGCGTATTCCCAGGCCGGAATGCTGCTGCAGTGGGCTCTGGGCGGTGCTTTGGGGCTGTGGGTGCTCAGCAAGATATGGCCGGTTAACGGGGCTTTCGGCCTCTCGATGCCTGCCGGATTCTGCGGCGGACACGGCACGGCCGCGGCGATAGGGGAATCTTTCGCCAACTATGGCGTGGAGGAAATGCAGTCGCTCGCCATGACTGCCGCCACCGTCGGAATCATCGCTTCTGTGGTGATAGGCATGTGGCTGATAACCTGGGGGGCGGAGCACGGTAAGACCAAATTCATATGCGCTTATGAATCCCTGGCGCCTGAACTCCGGACGGGCATCCTGCCCCCGGACAAGCGCACCAGCATGGGCCTCGCATCCTTCTCTGCCATCTCCCTGGACTCCATGACTTTCAATTTCGCCATGGTGGCGCTGATTGCTTTGGGTGGCTTCGGGCTTGCGAAACTCATCTCCTGGGCCTGGCCTGCACTGATGCTGCCGGTGTTCAGTTGCGCATTCATCGTGGGCCTGCTGGTCCGCTGGTTCCTGCGTCGCGCGAAGGTGGAGGAGCATCTCTCCAAACCCATAATCGGGCATCTCAGCGGTGCGTTCACCGACTACCTGGTAGCTTTCGGCGTGGCATCCATCCGCCTGGAGATAGTGGGACGCTACATCGTGCCGCTGCTGATCCTGCTGGCGGTCGGTCTGCTGCTGACTCTGTTCTACGTGTTCTGGGTGGGCGCGCGCATTCATCGCACCTATCCCTTCGAGAAGTCGATTTTCACCTGGGGATGGTTCACCGGCACGATGGCCATGGGCATAGCCCTGCTGCGCATCACCGACCCCGAGAGCAAGAGCGGATGCCTGGACGACTACGCCTTTGCCTACCTGTATATCGCTCCCGTGGAGATTGCACTGGTGTCGCTTTCGCCGCTGGCCTTCGCATACGGCTTCGGCTGGCTCTTCGTGGGGCTCTGCGCCCTGCTGGGGGTGGCTATCCTGGCCTTTGCCGTGGTCCGTGGGTGGTTGCGTAAACAATAGATTATGAAAAGAATCATCATACTTTTACTGACCTGCACTCTGGCCGTGAGCCTGCAGGCGGCGAAGAAGCCGAAGACCGACGTTGGCATCAAGTATCTGGATGCCAATTTCAAGCTGTACGACTCCCTGCAGAAGCAGATTTTCAACTTTGCGGAGACCGGCTACAAGGAATTCCGCAGCGTGGAGCAGTGGACGAACTTCCTTGAAAGCCAGGGATTTACGGTGGAGCGCGGCGTGGCGGGCATCCCCACGGCATTCGTGGCCAGCTACGGCAGCGGCGAACCCGTTATAGGCATGATGGCGGAGTATGACGCGATCGCCGGCATGAGTCAGGATACAGTGGCCTACCAGAAGCCCCTCGTGCCCGGAGCGCCCGGACACGCATGCGGGCATAATCTCCTCGGAACCGGTTCCGTGGCCGGTGCGGTGGCGGTCAGCAAATGGCTGGCGGCCGGGCACAAGGGCACGGTAAAACTCTTCGGATGCCCTGCGGAAGAAGGCGGGGGAGGCAAGGCCTACATGATGCGTGAGGGCGTGTTTGAGGGCTTGGACGCCATGCTCGACTGGCATCCCGACACCCGCAATACCGTCAATAAGGCCACCGGCCTGGCCAACGTGCAGGTGCAGTTCACTTTCCACGGCAAATCCTCCCACGCCTCGGGTGCTCCCGATGCCGGCCGTTCGGCCCTGGATGCGGTGGAGGCCTTCGATTACATGATGAACATGATGCGCGAGCACGTCCCCCAGACATCCCGCATCCACTATGTTATAACGGATGGCGGCAAGGCTCCCAACGTGGTGCCTTCGCAGGCCAGCGTGAAGTACTATTTCCGCAGCCCGTCCCGCGAGACCGTGCAGGATATACTCGCACGTGCGCTGAAGGCCGCGGAGGGCGCCGCTCTCGGCACCGGCACCACGATGGACTACGAGCTGGTGTCCGGCAACTATGAGCGCCTGCCCAACGAGGCGATGGCGGATCTGGTGATGCGTTCGCTGCAGAAGGTGGGCGGCATCAAACTGGATGCTCGCGAACTCGCTTTCGCTCAGGCGATTGCGGCCGAGTCCGGCGCGGATGCTGCGCTGATAGACCGCCTTGCGGTCGTCGTGCCTCCGGCCGATGAGGGCTATGAGGCCTATGTTTCGAGCGATGTGGGGAATGTGACCTGGGCTGTGCCTACGGGGAGTTTCCGTTATGCGTGCTTCGCTCCGGGCGGAGTGGGGCATAGCTGGCAGCAGGTTTCCAGCGGCGGCACCACAATCGGCACGAAGGGTGCCATCGGTGCTGCCAAGGTGCTGTATCTGTCTGCAGTAGAGTTGCTTACGGATGCCAAGCTGCTTTCCGAGGTGCGGTCTGAATTCCTGAAGCGCCGTGGGCCGGATTTCAAGTTCGAGCCCATGATGGGGAACCGTCGGCCTCCGTTCCTCGCCGCAGCTTCGATGTCGGCCACGATGCCGGATATGCGGACGGGCAAAGCGGCCTGCTCCGCAGAGCCTGTGCCGGATTTACGCGAGGGAGGCATCCCGTCGGTTGTACCTACCGCAAGGCCGACGGCGGATACCACCGGGCTGAACATCTTCCTGAAGTCTTCCGGAATACAGAATCAGGCCGAATCCGGCCGCTGCTGGTATTTCGCCACCGCGAACGTACTGCGCGGAGATATCGAATTCTCCGTGGTATATCCCTACTTCTGGGACATGATGGAGAAGGCGAACCTCTTCCTGGTAGAAGTGTGGGAGCACCGTAAGGAGCCCGTGGACAGCCGCTACAACGAATCCATCTTCCGCCGCCCGACATGGGATGGCGGACACTTCATGAACGCTGTCTATCTGATTGAAAAATACGGAGTTGTGCCATCTTCGGCCATGCCGGAAACCTTCACTTCGCAGAACTCTGCCTCGCTGCTGCGCGAACTGCGCAAGATGCTGCGCGCCTACGGCATGCAGATGCGCGTGAGCACCGATCCTGAGGCACTCCGCGTGAAGGCACTGGAGGATGTGCGCCGCGTGCTGACCGCCACCTTGGGTGAGCCACCGGCATCCTTCAGCTTCGAAGGCTGTGAATACACTCCAGCATCCTTCCGGGATGCTTTCGTGGCCCCCGGCCTGAGCGACCGCTATGTGATGCTGATGAACGATCCCCGTCTGCCTTATAATAAGATGTACCGCGTGGAGGGCTCGCGCAATGCTGCCGACGGCACCGACTGGACCTTCCTGAATCTGTCCTGCGAAGACCTGGAGTTCATCGGCCTGGGCTCGCTCATGGGAGGGGACAAGTTCTATTTCACTGTGGATACCCTGCAGGACGCCCTGCCGGACGAAGGCGTTTACGATTCGTCACTGTTCCCTCTGGATTCGCTCCTGGGCGTGCATACAGCCATGTCCAAGGCTGAATTGTTCGATAGTCGCGACATTTCATCCGCCCATGCAATGGCCATGTGTGGGGTGCGTTACGTCCCGAGGTCGGGCTTCAGGGATATCGTTGTCGACTGGGTGGCGGAGAACTCTTTCGGGCTGGGCCGCGGTGCCGGCGGATACATCCAGATGGACGCCGAGTGGTGGCGCCGCTACATGTTCCGCATGGCCGTGGACCGCAAATACGTGGGCTCTCTGCAAGACTGCCTCGGACAGACCCCCGAGGTTATTCCTTACTGGAACGTCTATTGATCCATACTCTGCTCCGCCCAAATCGGCGGACTTGTATCTTTACAGTCAGAAAGCATACAATATAACATGAAACATTTCGAATGGTCATCCCGCTCTGCGTCATCAGCAAAAACCATTGCCAAGGAAGTCTTTCTGCCATTGGCCGGTATTCTTGGAATAACCGCTTTGCTGGTAGCAATCCTGTATGCATGCATCGAGTTCGGAAAGGGCTTGACTCCAGTGATTCCCGTGCACGTCGATGACGGCGAGACGGTGGATCCTAACCCTTTACGATTTGTATTTATGCTGATTGGCTTTGCCCTTTCGTTTGTGCTTGCTGCAATCTCTGAACATAAAGGGCGACAGGGTCGCACATACCCTGCATTCTGGTGGGGATATGCCGGAGGAACCCTGTTGTGGCAGTCGGTAGGGGAATGTGCCTGGCACTTCAGTATCCGAAACGAAGATTACTTGATGTGTTTCCCTCATATTGAAGGTGCATCGTCGATATTCATGGTTCTTGTTGTTACCATATTCCTAATCTATTGTTACGAAAGAAAGGCTTTTGGCTGGGGTGTATGGGTGTTTGTGCTTTCATTTGTCGGTAACTGGTTCGGACACTTTATACAGATAGGCTCCTACCCGATTGTAAGCAGCTTGATGGAAGAACGTGCCTGGTTCCAGTTGACCGGCGCTGTAATTGGAAGCCTGACTTGCCTGGCGGCGATTCTTCTTGGCGTTTTCTCTGCGCGTGACACCAAAGCCCGACTCTGCACCAGCCTGATGCTTTACTTCGGACTCGGAATCATCGTCACAGGTGTCGCCGGACTCTGATCAGTGCCCGAACAATAAGTCTGGCTACAGCATCCTCACATCCCAGCCGGAGATGATCTGGCCGTAGGTGATGAAAAGCACCTCCAGGCGCACGCCGCTGGCTTTGTCGGTGACGTTGTAGACGCGGATGCGGTCGTTTTCGCGCACGAGTTCCCATTCGCCGAGGTCCAGGGCCGGATAGCTCACCGACAGGTCATCTTCCACCATGCCGTTCACGCTGAATTCGTGAATGGCCTCTCCGGCGATGATGCGCTGCATGTTGCGCTTGATAACCGCCATCATGCCCTCGTTCTCGAACGGATTCATCGAAGGGGCCGTCATGGGCGGCTCAGGCAGCTTGCCGGCGGCACGCACGGCGCGGAGGCTATCCGCATACACCTTGAAGCGGGCACGCAGGTCGGCGGTATTCAGGCCCTCGATGGTGTAGAGCGAGATGCCCTTGGCACCGGCGCTGAAGGCCGCATCCATCTTCTCGAAAATGTGCTCCGGATCGCCGCCAAGTTCGGTATCCACACCGCACATGAGGGTCGTGCCTGCAGGTTTCTCGAGATAGTTGGAAAGAGTCACATCGCGGGCGAAGGAAGGATCCATCGTATAGAAATCGCAGTAGGCCATGGGATGCACCAGGTCCAGATTCCACTTGGTCCAGTCCTGGAAAACCATGAAGCGGGAAACGCCTATGGAAGAGAAGGGGGAAGCGGTGACCTTCTTGCCAGCCTTGTGGGCCACCTCGCACATGATGTTGGCCACCTCGTTCACCTGTTCGGTGCGGAATGCGCACCACTTCTCGTCCCTGGACGGATCCTCCTGCTCGCGCGGATCGTAGCCGTACTTCTTCTGGAACTTCTCGAGCATTGCCGGATGGTAGCCGAAGTCGTACTGAGGCCAGACCTCGGTATCCTGCCTGAGATTATAGTTGTAGGCCAGCGAGACAGGCAGCACCACGTCGATGAGGCGGCAGTAGTCCAGGCAGATGCCCTCCACGCCGTCCACCTTGCAGATTTCCTTCACCTTCTGGGCAAGATACTCGCGAACCTCGGGCAGGGCCGGGCAGAGGAACTTGTAGGAGCGCACGTAGGCCTTGAAATCCGTCACGCTGTCGCCGTTGCGGTTTACGCTGAACCAGTCGGGATGCTCGATCAGCATCTGCGGACGCTCCTGCCGGGGAGGATTCAGGGTCCAGACCCAGGCGTAGACCTTAATGCCGTGGCGATGCGCGATCTCCACGTCTTTCTGGTAGGCTTCGATAGAAGGTGCGTGCAGCATCACGGCATCCAGGCCGGCCTCCTCCATGTGGGTGAAGGCGGATTCCATGTCGATTTCAGGGATGTCTTCCAGCCAGGTCCAGAACATCGGATACTCTTCCTTCTTGTTGCAGGAAATGCAGAGTGCGGCCACAGCTGCGATGGTGGCAAGTCTCAGTGTAAGTTTCATTGATATAAAAGGTTAGATAGTTTCAGGTAAAGCATCTATAAAGGAACGGAGAATCTCAAAGGATTCGGTGCCTACGGTTTCCCAGAAGTTCTCGAACTGTCCGAGGCGGTCGGTTTCATCCGCCGTGTCGCTGATCACGCGCATGCTGAGGAAGGGCATGCCGAACATGTGGCAGACCTGGGAGATGGCGCCGGACTCCATGTCGCACGCCAGCGCATCCGGGAAGTGCCCGAGGATCATGGCGGTGTCTTCCGGGCCCGAGCAGAAGCGGTCGCCGCTGGCCATCAGACCGAAGCGCAACCGGGGATTATTAAGGGATTTGGCTGCTGCAAGCAATGCCTTGTTGGCCTGGAAGCGCGCCGGAAAACCCTGCACCTGCCCATACTCGTTGGGCTCCCCATACCAGCAATCATGATACGCCACCTCGGCAGCAACCACAACATCCAGCAGATGCACATCTTTGGCAATACCGCCGGCACAACCCGTGGAAATGATGCAGTCGGGATGATGCTCCGTAATCAGCTTGTACGCATTCACCGCGGAATTAATCTTGCCCCAGCCGCAGTGCACAGGGATTATTTCGTGTTTTCCGTTGTTTGCAAGGACCTTGCGAGCCATCTCGTACTCCTGGTCCATGGCTGCCATAATGCCGATTCTCATATTACTTCAATTCTATGTGGATATCTTTGCCGGAAGCCCATACCTCGGCCTCGGAACCATCGTCCAGGCGCAGCCGGACAGGCTCCACGGCTTTGGGATGTATTGCCAGTGGATCGGGGTTGAAAGCCTTGTTGGCAACATCGTACCAATGGGCGATCTGGCGGGCATAGCCTTCGAAGAGGCGGCCGTTTTCGGTCAGCGCGATTTCCCCGCGTGCGCGGTCCATCAACTGCACTCCGAGGATGCGCTCCAGCTCGGCAATATTCTGGCTCACAGCCGGTTGCGTAATATGCAGTTTGACTGCGGCAGCCGTAAAGCTGCCGCAATCCACAACTGCCAGAAATATTCTGATTCTGTTATCCTCCAACATATGTGGTGGGGGGGGCTACTTGCCTGCGAGCCTCTTGTAGGTCTCGAGACGCAGCTTGGCAAACTCCTCGGTCTTCTGCAGAAGTTCTTCTGCGCGCTCCGGGAAGAGCTTGTAAAGCGATGCGAAACGAACCTCGCCCTTCAGGAAGTCCTGGAACTTGGTCCAGTCGGGTTCCTTGGAATCCAGGCTGAACGGGTTCTTGTCGGTGCCTTCGAGAGCAGGATTGTAGCGATACAGATGCCAGTATCCGCAATCAACCGCGAGCTTCTCCTCCTTCTGGCTCAGGCCCATACCGGCCTTCAAGCCATGGTTGATACAAGGAGCATATGCGATGATGAGTGAAGGTCCGTCGTAGGCCTCCGCCTCCTTGATTGCGTTCATGTACTGCACGGGGCTTGCACCCATTGCCACCTGGGCCACATAGACGTAGCCATAGCTGATGGCCATCATGCCCAGATCCTTCTTGCGGATCTTCTTGCCGCTGGCGGCAAACTTGGCGATGGCGCCGGCCGGGGTGGCCTTGGAGCTCTGTCCGCCGGTGTTGGAGTAAACCTCCGTGTCGAGCACGAGGATGTTCACGTTCTCGCCGCTGGCAAGCACGTGGTCCAGTCCACCATAACCGATATCGTAGGAAGCACCGTCACCGCCGAAGATCCACTGGCTGCGGGAAGGAATATAGTGCTTGAGATCGAGCAGGGCCTTGCTGACGTCGCAGCCGCATTTCTCCATGAGTGGAACGAGCTTGTCGGCCACCTCGCGGGTGACTGCATAGTCGTTGCGGTTGTCCAGCCACTTCTGGTAGAGGGCCTTCATCTCGTCGGAGCACTTGGTGCACTCGAGTCCCTTCTCCATCAGCGAAGCCACGGTTTCGCGGATGCGGTCGGAGCCCAGATGCATGCCCAGGCCGAACTCGCAGAAGTCCTCGAACAGGGAGTTGGCCCATGCGGGACCGTGGCCCTGTGCGTTGGTGCAGTAAGGAGATGCAGGGAAGGAGGCGCCGTAGATCGAGGAGCATCCGGTAGCGTTCGCGATCATCATATGGTCGCCGAAGAGCTGGGTGATGTTCTTGATGTAAGGAGTCTCGCCGCATCCTGCACAAGCTCCGGAGAACTCGAACAGCGGCTGGCTGAACTGGGCGGCCTTGAGGTTGCTCTTGGGATCGAGCGGGGTCTTGTATCCGACCTTGGTGTTGAGATAGTCGAATGCCTCCTGGTCGGCCACATGGTCCATGTAGGGCTTCATCGCCAGGCTCTTCTCGGGCTTGGTGGGGCAGACGTCCACGCAGTTGCCGCAACCGGTGCAGTCGGCAACAGATACGCCCATGACGAACTTGTAATCCTTCAGGTTGGCCTTGCCTTCCACGAACTTCACGCCCGCGGCCTCGGCAGCGGCGGCCTCATCTGCGGTAAGCAGGAAAGGACGGATGGCTGCGTGAGGGCAGACGAATGCGCAGTTGTTGCACTGGATGCAGGTGTCGCCGTTCCAGACGGGAACATCCACGGCCACGCCGCGCTTCTCGAATGCGGAAGTGCCTGCGGGCATGGTGCCGTCGGCGTAGGGGAGGAACGCGCTCACGGGCAGGGTGTCACCCTCCTGGGCGTTCACCACGTCGGCGATCTCCTTTACGAACGAAGGGGCCAGGCGTGCCTTGCCGGGATTCTCGAACTTGGCGGTGATGTTGGCCCACTCTGCAGGGACCTTCACCTCGGTGTACTCGCCGCCGCGGTCGATGGCAGCATAATTCATGTTGACGATGTTCTCACCCTTCTTGCCATAGCTCTTGAGGGCGGCATCCTTCATGTACTTGACTGCATCCTCTGCGGGGATGATGCCGGTGATGCGGAAGAATGCGCTCTGGAGGATGGTGT
>R23__coassemble_934_pt1 | contig 16144 bp, 13 predicted proteins | sample R23__metabat2_low_PE_050 | metagenome-assembled genome bin R23 | reverse complement strand
CTTGACGGCTTCGTCGGCAGTTACGTATTTCATTGGTTTACAAGTTTTACAAACAGTTTCAGGTGTTCGTCCAGCAGGCGGAAATCTTCGTCTGAAAGCAGGCGGGACACGCATACCCGGATGCCGCTCTGGCCGCTTCCGGTGGTGTTCAACGGTATGGCGATGATGCCGCAGCGCAGCAGGGCTTCCAGCAACTCGCGGTTGCTGAGGTTCTTGTACCCGACCGTGTAGAAGAAGCCGTCGCTGATGGTCTGCTCCATGTCCTTGTCGTACACGAGATGGAAGCCGTTGGCGTCGAAGATCTCGCGGGAGCGGTGGGCGCGCAGGCCGTAGTTCCGGAGCTCCTTCACGAAGTTGTAGCGTCCGTCAACGGAGGCCTCGAACATGGCTGACAGAGCGTACTGTGCGGAGTGCGATGCACCTGAAGTGTTGACATACAGGTAGTTGAGGATGAAGTTGTCCCCGAACTTGGCGATGCCCCACTTCTTTTTGAGTTCCGGATACTCGCGCTGGTATAGCTTATCGGAAATGCAGACCACGGCGATGCGTTCGCCCGCGTAGCTGAATATCTTGGACCCCGACAGCATTATCACGTAGTTGTCGGTATATCGGGCAACGGTGCTCTGGAACGGGGGCTGGAACGGCACGGAGAGATCCTTCCGGAAGTCCATGCACAGGTAGGCGATGTCTTCCAGCACAATCACGTCATATTTGGTGGCCAGTTCGCCAATTATCTGCAACTCCTCCTCCGTCAGGCATATCCATGCCGGGTTGTTGGGGTTGGAATAGAGGATGGCCGCTATGTTGCCCTGCTTGAAATAGGATTCCAGCTTGTCCCTCAGCTTCTCAGCCCGATATTCATATATATCGAAGGTGAGGTTTTTGATTCCCAGGATGTCCGGCTGGCGGCCGTGTGCCGAGAAACCTGGGCAGATGTAGAGGATGGTATCCTTTCCCGGCTGCAGCTGGGAGCATTCCAGGATGCTGGTCATGCTGGCCTGCATCGAACCTACCGTCGGCACTATCCCCTTGGGGTCGATGTCTATGTCGATGAAAGCCTTTATGAAGCGCGCGGCGTTGGTCTTGAGTTCAGGGATGCCCTGCACCGAAGGGTAGATGGACGGCACGCCGGAATCCAGGGCCTTCTTCTGGGCTTCGATGCCTATGGGGCAGGCGGGGATGCCCGGCACCCCGAATTCCAGATGGGAGAATGCCTCTCCGCTCTCCGCCTCCAGAGCGCTTCCTATCATCGAACACTGGCGTATGGTGGTGCGGGAGATGTCGTCTATCCCCATCTCACGAAGTTTCGCCTGCAGTATTTCTTCAGAAATCCACTCTCGCATATCTACTTCTTTGACAGTTCTCTTCCGGCATCGAACGCCTTGATGTTAGCTTCCACGATTGCCTCGCCTTTGCGGCCGAAGATACGGCGTATGCCGTCGCGCAGCTTCTCCGGGTCGAGTATCTGCAGCACTCCTGCGCAGGCTCCCAGCAGTACCATGTTTGCGCTGCGCGGGGACATCACGGCCCTGGCTGCGGCCTCTGCGTCTATCGCCACCACGTTCTTCACCTTTCCGAGGGCATCCTCTATCTCCTTCATTTCCGGATAGTTGGGGATGTTCTTGAGGGGGACGGTGTTGGTGATGATCCATCCGTCCTTGGCCAGGAAAGGCAGGTAGCGGAGGGCCTCCATCGGCTCCATGGAAATGATTATGTCGGCCCCGCCGAGGGGAATGAGGTCGGAATGGACGGGGGCGTCGCTGAGGCGCAGGTGCGACTGCACGTCTCCGCCCCTCTGGCTCATGCCGTGCACTTCCGCCTGCTTCAGGTTGAGGCCCTGCTCAAGTGCGGCGGACCCGATGACCGTGGCGATGGAGAGGATTCCTTGTCCTCCTACGCCGGCAAGAATAATATCACTTTTCATTTCTTCGCGTGTCTTTTGAGGGTTTGGAGGCATTCGCGCCTGCTGATGATGACGGATACCCCGTGATATTCTATCTCTTCCTTGATGATGCGTTCCATCTCGGGATAGTTGGCGGGGAGGGGAACGATGGTGCGTATGTGGGCTGGATCCACCCCGAGGCCTTCGCAGATGGCTTCCAGGCGGCCCGTGCCGGCGGAATCCTGCCCTCCGGTCATGCCGGTGGTGAGGTTGTCGGAGATGCAGACGAGGATGTCGGAGTTCTCGTTGACGGCGTCCAGCAGGCCGGTCATTCCGCTGTGGGTGAAGGTGGAGTCGCCGATGACGGCCACCGCGGGCCAAACCCCGCTGAATGCGGAGCCGTGTGCCATAGTGATGGACGCACCCATCTCCACGCAGGTGGTGAAGGATTGGAACGGGGGCAGCCAGCCGAGGGTGTAGCAGCCGATGTCGCTGAAGGCCTTGCCGGTGGGGTACTCCTTCATGACGGCGTTGATGGCGGTGAACAGGTCCCTGTGGCCGCAGCCCATGCAGAGTGCCGGCGGACGGGGTGCAGGAACATCGGATTTGGCGCAGCCTTCCCTGGCGGGCAGGCCGAGGGCCTTCCTGACCGGATCCGGGGAGAGTTCTCCTGTGCGGGGGAGACTGCCGTCGAGGCGGCCGAAGATTTCGTTTCCGTGAGGCAGGATTCCCTTTAGGCGCTCTTCCAGCAGGGGCTGGCCTTCCTCGAGCACCAGAATCTTCTTGCACTGTGCCGCCAGTTTGAGAATAAGTTCCTTGGGGTATGGATACTGCGATATCTTGAGTACGGGATACGGGCAGCCGTCCGGGAAGTTCTCCTGCAGATAGTTGTAGGCTATGCCGCAGGCGATGATGCCGAGGCTCTTGTCGGGGCCATCCTCGAAGCGGTTGAAGCGGGAATGGACGGCATCCTCTTCGAAGAGAGCGTAGTCTTTGGTGAGCTGGGCGTAACGCTTGCGGGCGTTCACCGGCAGTGTGCACCACTGTATCTCATTCTTCGGGAAATGCATCTCGTTGGGGGTGCGGGCTTCGTTGTCATCCACGCTGGTGACGTTGGCGCGTGAATGCGACAGGCGCGTGGTCATCCGCATCAGCACAGGGATGTCCCGTTTTTCGGAGTAGTCGAAGGCCTCCTTCGCCATCTCGTACGCCTCCTGCTGGTTCGAGGGCTCGAACACGGGAACGAGGGCGAAGGTGCCCCAGAAGCGGGAATCCTGCTCGTTCTGCGAGCTGTGCATGGAGGGATCGTCGCATGCGGCGACCACCAGGCCGCCGTTGGCGCCCGTGGTGGCTGAGCCCATGAACGGGTCTGCGCAGACGTTCATCCCCACGTGCTTCATGCACACGAGGGTGCGCTTGCCGGCGAAGGACATGCCCAGGGCTGCCTCCATCGCGGTTTTTTCGTTTGTGCTCCACTTGCAGTGGATATTGCGTTCTTTGGTTAAAGGATGAGACTGGATGAATTCCGTGATTTCCGTCGACGGAGTTCCGGGGTAGGCGTAGACTCCGCTCAGACCGGCGTGCAATGCGCCCAGCGCCAAAGCTTCATCTCCCAGTAGAAGTTGTTTCAGTGCCATGGTTATGTGGTTATTTCTTGTCAAAGATAACAAATAAATATTAAATTTGTAAACAAAGAATAAAGGCGTATGGCAGTAGCGAAGACATTATGGTATTGCACGAATTGCGGCAATGAAAGTCCCAAATGGATGGGGCGCTGCCCGGCGTGCGGAGAGTGGAACACGATGGTGGAGGCCCCGGTGGAGAAGAAGGCTTCCGGCAAGGGAGCCAAGGGGGTTTCCGGCAGCGGAAGGAAGCCGTTGAAGCTGAAAGAGATAGACCGCAGCAAGGAGCCGCGCCTGCAGCTCGGCATGCCCGAGTTGGACCGTCTTCTTGGAGGCGGTATCGTGCCGGGTTCGCTGGTGCTGATCGGCGGCGAGCCGGGTATCGGAAAGTCTACGCTGAGTCTGCAGATTCCGCTGGTTTCGGGGTTGCGTACGCTGTATGTTACGGGCGAAGAGAGTGCGCGTCAGGTGAAGATGCGTGCGGACCGGTTGCTTGCGGTTTCGGGCACCCCTGCCTCTACGGCGTTATCCGATGAATCGACGACGATTTTCACCGAGACGCGGATGGAATCGATTCTGGAGGAGGCGGAGGCGATAAAGCCGGAACTGATGATAGTGGATTCGGTGCAGACCATGTTCACCGAGACCGTCGAATCCACCCCCGGAAGCGTCAGCCAGATAAAGGAAGTGGCCGCGATGCTGCTCCGCTTTGCCAAGGAGAGCGGTATTCCCATCATCCTCATAGGCCACATCACCAAGGACGGCTACATCGCCGGCCCCAAGATACTCGAGCACATAGTGGACGTGGTGCTGCAGTTCGAAGGCGAGAACCGCGGTGCCTACAGGATACTCCGCAGCATCAAGAACCGCTTCGGATCCACCTCCGAGATAGCGGTTTTCGAGATGACCGGCACGGGCCTGCGAGAGGTGGCGAATCCTTCCGAGATGCTGATTCCCATGCACGAGGCGGGCCTCAGCGGAGCGGCCATCTGCGCTACGCTCGATGGCACCAGGCCCCTCCTCTTCGAGGTTCAGGCCCTGGTTTCTTCTGCGGTGTACGGCACCGCTCAGCGCTCCGCCACCGGCTTCGACACCCGTCGCCTGAACATGCTGCTGGCCGTGCTGGAGAAGCGCGCAGGCTTCCACCTGAGCGCCAAGGACGTCTTCCTGAACATGGCGGGCGGCCTCAAGGTCAGCGACCCCGCCGCCGACCTTGCCGTGATCGCGGCGGTGCTCTCCTCTAACTTCGACTACTCCCTCCCCGGGGACTCCTGCTTCGCCGGCGAAGTCGGGCTCAGCGGGGAGATCCGCCCCGTCGCGAACACGGACCGCCGTATCGGCGAGGCCGCCCGCCTGGGCTTCAAGCGCATATATGTCAGCAGTTTCACTCCGCTCGGAGAGCAGCTGCCCAAAGAGATAAAGATTGTCAAGGTGGCCGATGTGCCGGCCCTTGTAAAAGCCCTGTTCAAAAATGCGTAGACTCTGCATATTTTTAGCGGTCCTGCTGGCCGGGAGTGCCCTGACAGCGAAGGATTTCAACGAAAAGAAGGTCGTGGTCAACCTGGCCGTCATCAGCGACACACATGTAAACGGATACAATGGTGTACCCGGCTACAAGTTCCGCAGCGCCCTGATCCAGGAGCGCGATTATGCCGCCCGTTTCGGCGGCCTGGACGGCTTTGTGGTGGTGGGCGACCTGGTGGACAGCCCCGCCTGGAATGCCAAGAAATACACTGAGATAAACGATTGGAAACGTTTATACGAAAGTGTGTTCAGCCCGCGCGAAGTGCCTCTGGCCTACACAGTCGGCAACCACGACATCTGGAAGGAATGGACCACCGAAACTTATAAGGAAGCCAAGCAGTTCCCCCAGCGCCTGGGGCCGGATTTCTACACGGCGGAAGTCGGTGATCCGCGCATGGCCGAGGAATTCGAGTGCAGGCATTATGTTATAGGCGGCTGCCACATCCTGGCTGTCACCCCGGACGGCCGCAATCCGGTCATCTATCCCGAAGAGAGCATCAAGTGGCTGGACGAGAACCTCAAGGCCATCACCGAAAAGGATCCGGACAAATACGTGATCGTCATCACCCACGCCATGATCTACGGCACCATCTACGGCAGTTTCCTGGACGATGTCTACCCCAAGGGCAACGGCTACTGGAGCACCAAGGTGCTGACCGAAACGCTCTCCAAATATCCCCAAGCGGTGGTGTTCGGCGGGCATCTGCATTTTCCTTTGAACGATCCGCGCAGCGTCTGGCAGGGCGCCTTCACCGTGATGGGCACGGCCTCCACCCGCTACATGGCCATTGACAACGGCGGCTACGAAGAGATGGCCGGCCTAACCGTGATGAAGGATAAGGACGACTTCTCCCAGGGCCTGCTGCTGCAGTTCGACAACAAGGGTAACATGCGCGCCGTGCGGATGGACTTCTACAACCAGACCACCATCGGGGAGCCATGGGTATTCAAGCGCCCGGCGGAGGACGGCGGGCATCTCCGGAAGTACGACCACAAGCGCCTGGCCGCCGCCAACAAGGCCCCCTCGATCAAGGGCCTGAAGGTGAAGGCTGTATCCGGCGGAGCCATCGCCACCTGGCCTGCCGGCACCGACGATGAGTTCGTGCACACCTACTTCCTGACGGTTTCGGCCGGCGACAGCACCGTCTGCACCAAGAAGATACTGACAGATTTCTACCGCGTGCCGCAGACTTCCCAGATGAAGAAGACCTGGCGGCAGGAGCTCAAGCTCGCCCCCGGCGACTACACCGTCTCCCTCGTCGCCCGCGATTCCTGGGATGCCGAGAGCAATGTCTGCTCGGTCGAATGCAAGATTCTCTGATTTAGGGATTTAATGAATATGAAAAGGATAATCAAATATCTGGCATCCGCCATCGCCCTGTTCGCAGCCGCGTCCTGCATCGCGAATATGGATCCGTTCGAGGGCGGGGATGGTGTTCGTGCCAATATCAACGGGCAGAAATGCGTGATGTCCGGCACTCCCGGGAAAGTTTACGCCAACTGCTCTTTCGAAGATGGGGCGAATTCTTTCGGAACCCATGTGGAGATGATGCATCTGCTGGACAAGACCAACTTCGGCTTATCGTTCAGCCTTACGGATACCACTCCGTTCGCCACCGGCCAGCAGTACAGCATCGGCAGCGGCACCTACAAGGCGACGCTGACCACTATTTCCGGGGAGGATGTCCCCCTGACCGGATGGGTGACCTTCCTGAAGATAGGTGTTGGGAGCAAGACCGTTGAGGCCCAGTTCGAGCTGGACGGACAGGATACGAAAGGCGACAAGTACGCCGTCCGTCATGGTTTCATGCGTCTGTATAGAATAAAGGAGGGTGAGTGATGAAAAAGTTGATTTTGATTATCGCCCTGGCCTTCGCTTGCGTCTCCGTGGCTGCACAGACGTGGCAGTACAGCATCGGAGCCTCTGTCGGCGCGTACGACCGTGCCGGCATGGGTGGCAGTTCGGAAATCGTTGACGTGCAGCGTCAGTCCGAGGTGAACGGCAGCCACTATGAGTCGAAGCCGACCATCCTTCCCACATTCTCCATGGAAGCCGGATGCATCATGAACGAGGCCCCCGTGGGCTTCTTCCTCGGTGCTTTCTGGAACTATGCCTGGAACAACCTGAACGGCGGTCCCAGCCTCCTTACGGAGAAGGAACACATCATCCACATCCTGCCGGAAGTGAGGTTCTATTACCTGAGGAGCAACGATATAATGCTGTATTCCATCATGGCAGGAGGCCTGCGCTACCGGCGCTTCTCCGAGACTTTCGAGGGGGATACGATTACGAACAGCAACTTCGGTTTCAGCTACCAGTTCTCTCCTTTCGGCCTGTGCTACACGATCAACAAGTGGAACATGCACTGCGAGATCGGATACGGCACAGCCTGGGCCATTATGAAGCTAGGCTTCGGCTATACTTTCTGACGGAACGGTCTTTACTGCGACTTTCCCAATCCTGAGCGGCAGCACGAGTTTTATCTTGCTGCCGTATGTTTTTTTATCCTTGAGGATGGCCGGGAGGAGTTCTTCTGCCGGGCAGGGGAGTGCGGTCGGCAGGCCGCAGGCCTTGAGGTCTTTTGCGATGCGATCTGCCAGGCCCGGCTCCTCTGCGAGGCCGTGGCGCTCCGCGTACTTCGCCGCCTGCACCATTCCTATCGCAACCGCCTCACCGTGGGTGAACGGAGTGTCATTCCGAGCGAATCTTCTGTCATTCCGAGCGCCAGCGAAGGAACCTTTCTGCCACCATTCGATGGCATGCGCCCATGTGTGGCCAAGGTTGAGTTTGCGCCTCAGTCCGGTTTCGAATTCATCCTTTTCTACGATTTCCTGCTTGATTCCGGCTGCCAGCTGGATAAGCTCGGCCAACTTCTCTTTTTCTGTCATTCCGAGCGAAGCGAAGGAACCTGCCGAGAACAGGCGTACCGCTGTTTCGTAAGCGTTGCGCGGGTTTTTGATAATGAAAGTCTTCAGCATCTCGGCCAGGCCGCTGCGGAGTTCGCGCTCCGGCAGAGTTTCCAGCACTTCCGGGAAGATGGCCGTGAACTCCGGCTGGCGGATGACTCCAAGGAGGTTCTTGTATCCATCCAGGTTCACCCCCGTCTTCCCGCCTATGCCGGCATCCACCATGGAAAGGAGGGTGGTGGGGATGTTGGCGTAGCGGATGCCACGCTTGTAGATGGATGCCGCGAACCCGGCCATATCGGTGGTGACCCCGCCGCCCACCGCCAGCACCAGCGCATCCCGGTCAGCCCCGCAGTCGCAAAGCCAGCGGCAGATATCCATCACCGTATCGATGGTCTTGTGGGCCTCATCGGCCGTGATGGCCAGAAGGTTGTCGATCTGGGAAAGGGGGCCGTCCGTGCCCCGTTGCGCGGTACGGGCGCCTGCCTGAAGGCCGGCGATTTTCCGGGCAAAGTCCTCTACATTCCGGTCGCAGACCACATAGACCTGCTTATATTTCCTGAGTTCAGCAGCCAGTTCTTTCATATCCTCTGCAAGTTACGAATTTTTTTCTTACCTTTGCCACTCCAAACGCGAGCCCCGGCCTCAGTGCCGGCTCCGCCCCCGGCCTCCGTGCCGACTCCATCCTGCCCGGATGGCGGAATTGGTAGACGCGCTGGACTCAAAATCCAGTGTCCCTTAAAGACGTGCGGGTTCGATTCCCGCTCTGGGCACGAAAAAGGCATCGCTTTCCCGCGACGCCTTTTTTCATGCCCTGTCTTCGACTGCCTTGTTTGGGGAAGGTGGAATTTCAGGGCCCACACCTTCACCATTAAAAGTGCCTTCCAAGGGCCCGAGAGGCCATTTCGGCGGGGAAGGTGTCAGGGGTAAAATTCCACCTTCCCCAAATAATGCGTATCAGCAAGTCGCTGGGAACATCCCTCTAGAAGCCTATGCACAAATTTATTCAGTTGCCGTATTGACATCCCAACCGACAGGAATTCCGTGAACACCACGAACATCCCACGAGGCCGTTTTGTTCATTACAAATGTGCCGGAGGATGATACTCCTTCAACCCAGTAACCGGTGGTGTCAAAGCTTGGTTCACTCGTGAACAGCGCCTTGATATAATTCAATCGTTCGCAGGAACGAAACATATTATAATAACAGTTTGGTTTCAGTTCTTTAGCAGGGAGAACAGGAGCTGTGGTCAAATTGATACAGTATCTAAACATGGTCGCATAGCAGGATTTCGCTAACGTGGTAGCGGGGAGGGCGGGAGCTGTTGTTAGCCCGGTGCATTCTGCAAACATCTCGGCATAGCAACCAGGGGCGAGATTGGTGGCTGGCAAAGCAGGAGCGTCTGTCAAGCTTGTACACGCGTAGAACATTGAATTATAACAACTTTGAGCCAACACCGTTGCCGGAAGTTCCGGGGCTGATGTTAATGAAGTACAAGCATAGAACATGCATTGATAGCAGGCCTGCTTCATCTTTGTTGCCGTAAGAGCTGGAGCTGACGACAAACTGGTGCACCACTGGAACATATGAGAGCAACAGTTCTTCTCAAGATTCACAGCATGAAGTACCGGGGGTGATTTCAGTGCACTGCAATATGAGAACATGTATGAATAACAGCTTTCTGCTAAATCTACCGCGGGCAATTCTGGGGCTTCTTCAAGGGCGGTGCATCGCTCAAACAACTCTAAATAACAGTGGTCTGCCAGACTGGTTGCGGGTAATTCCGGAGCTGACGTCAAACCAGTGCAACCATAAAACATCCATGCATAACAAAAGGATTTCATCACTTTTGCCGATAGCACCAAATCCTTTTCAGGATGGTTATATATATTTGAGTTGTTTTTGAATAACCCATAAAAAGCATAGGGCTCGTAGATTTCTTCGGCACCTGTTAGGTTGTCGGGATGATACAGGCTCATGACATTGCCAAAAATGTAGCATGGCGACGAACACTGAATATTTGTGTATTTGCCAGCGGTAGCAGCGGTTGAGTTTGCGCTGCCAAATAAAGCAACCACATCTCCGGGAACAACCTTGATTTCGATCAATGTACTATCGCGGCTTGTATGCTGTGCACCATTGATGCTATAGCTATAGGTCCTTCTTAATGGATTATCGATTGTGATAATGCCATTTTCCAGCGCTTCCATTGATAACGGGGAGGAGGCAGTGACACTGCAGGATGAAGATATTTCTCCGCAAGTCGCAGTTATAATAGCTTTGCCTTCGCTCAAAGCCCTGACAACGCCGGATTCATCAACCGAAACGACTTGGCTATTCGAGGATGTCCATACCACAGTAGTATCTTCTACATCGATAGGAAGAACGCTGGCATCTAACGTCGCCGTCCCTCCTAAATACAGGGCCAGGGAATTAGTGTTCAATATGATTTCGGATGGGATGACCACAACAGTGACCACGCAGCCGTCTGACAGTTCTCCGGATTCAACAATAACATCTGCTTGCCCTTTTTTGATTCCATACACTATTCCATCCGCGACCTTCACGATGCTCGTATCTGAACTATGCCACGAAACGGGAAGTTCAACAGATTCTTCTGGAGAGAAAGAATAAGTCAGCGTTTCGCTGGATCCCCTCGCTAATGTTAACTCATGATTATTCAGGGTTATGGCTGTCGGTTCTATCTCTTCCTTCGCCCGTTCTTCCGTAGGCTGTTCTTCCATAGGCGCACATGCCGAAACAAGCGCCACAAAGAACGTAAGAATAACTGATCTGGAATCGAGCATTATCTTCTGTTTTGTTGCAAATATACTAAAAAATGCGGAAGTCCAGATGGTCGCATGCAAGGTCGATCTGGTATTTCATGCAGCCAAGATATCTGCCGAAAAAGTCGAATTCGAATCCGCCTCCGAGATACCCGGAGCCCCAAAGCAGTCCGCGGTGACATCCATGCCAAAACGAACCTTGTTCTGCCCCAGGGCAGAAACCGCCAGCAGCAGGGCTGCGAACAATACAATAATCCGTTTCATTTCGCGAAGATATGCAAAATTTGTATCTTTGGGGGAACAAAACAACAGACAGATGAAAAAACTGATAACCGCAATCCTCCTGATTGCACTGGCAGTGCCGGTGTTCGCTCAGGAACCTGTGGAACAGAAATGGACCGTCAGGGGTTCGGCCGGGCTCCTTCCCACAGTGCCCACAATCGCTTCGCTCTTCGGTGCCATCGCCGTGGGCATAGCCGTGAGTGCCAACGAGGATAACAACGAGACTCTCGACATCGAAATCCCTCCCTATTTCGGCATCGATATCCTTTATAACTTCAATTCCCGCTGGTCGGCCGGCCTGAGTACGGGCTACGCTGGATGCGTGTGGAACGTCGTGGACAAGGACACCCGTGCCGTCCATTCATCGTCGTATCTTAACTTCGTGCCGGTGAACGCGGTAGGCCGCTGCAACTATCTTTCCCGTCCTACTTTCACGCTCTACGGTTCCCTTGAAGCCGGCGTGCTGCTTGCGGTCGGAGGAGACTCTCTGGATCTCACCTTCGACGCCCAGCTCAACCCTATCGGTGTCGAGTTTGGCAAAAGGGTATTTGGCATGGTCGAGGCCGGAGTCGGCATGAACTACTTCGGCGGCCGAATCGGCGTGGGTTACAGGTTCTGATTATTTCTGGTAGGGCTTCCGCACCAGCCACCCGATATGGGGTGTAAGTGCAAATGTGGCCGTATCCTCCTTCACGGCTACAATGCCGGCCACCAGCTCCATCCTGGTGGAGTCAATGGGCTCCATGCGCTCATCCACTCGGGCAAAAGTAAAAGGTACGCAAACCGTTTCGGAGAGCATAGTCTTCGTGATGGGGACTTCTTCCGGAGTGCGGCCGTTATTATCGAAGGGGAAGAACTTCAGGAACCATCCATCCACCCTGGTGACGGGAGGGGAGTGCCTGGCGCAGGAAGGCCCCTGGACCGTCCGGGGACGCGTTTTGCAGACTATATCTTTCCAGAACCAATAGTCGGGACGCCCTTTGGACGCATTGATGAATTCTTCCAGGATAGGTTCCAGGTCGTTCACCCACCAGTCCAGCCCGAAACGGCGTAGCGCCTTCGTTTTGGCGAGCACCATTTTCCAATCCTTTGGAGTGCCGGTAAGGGTGATGGAAGGGATGCCGCAAACCACATAAAATGCCTCGTACTTAAAATACGGCTTCACCACGTCCATAAGGGTGATTTCCGAGGCGATGCGTTCGTTGACCCCGGTAGTGGAAAAGTCCGCCACAAGGGTTTCAGATATCTTATTGTTTGTATATTTCCCGATTTCAGAGACGAACTTGCCAATCGTTCCTTCCCAATCTGCCTGGCTGCTCAAAAGGTCGTTAGTCTTCACCTTAAGAAGCATTTCCCCTTCGTGCGACACCAGTTTATTCCGCACTTTTTCGGGATTCTTGTTCACGTAATGGCTGAATCCCTGCGAAATCACCATCCAGATTGCGTCCGGAGTGAGCACAACGGGGCGGTGCTGGCACCAGGCCTTCACCAGCATCTGGAAAAGCACATCTTCGCCTATATCATGGAGATTCGGCTCGTCTTTGAAACTGTTTGCCAGTATTTCAGGGAAATGTGGGTCAAATACATCGGGCAAATGAAGAGTCTTTGCAATATTATCACCCGTGCGAAGGCCATATAATCCCTTTTCCGGTTTTTCCACCTCGTCCAGTGCGAAAGTGAATCCGGGCGTCTGGGCATAAACCCCAAACCCGGTCAGTATCGTAACTAAGAAAATGACAAGCCTTTTCATAACCTTGGAATAACAGCTATGGCAAAGATAGTGATTTCCCGGAAAATGGGTATATTTGCATTGATATGCGCCGGCTGCTGACAGCCATACTGTTAACTCTTTCATCCTGGGCACTTTCCGCCCAGGGTGGGTTGGAGTATGTCGTTCGCGGATCGGTCGCGGATGCCTCCAGTGGCAGGCCGGTGGCGGCGGTCAGCGTGCTGGTGCCGGGGCAGAACTACGCCACGGTCACCAACGCGGACGGCAGCTTCATCATCAAGGCCGACAGGCCTATCTCCGAACTCCGCTTCTCCCGCATCGGTTACCGGGATGCGCGCAAGAGGGTAGGGCAGGGGGAGGTATCCGTGAAGATGACCCCCATCGCCTATCCCCTGAAGGAGGCGTCGATCGTGACCGGAGACCCGCTGGAGATAGTGGAGGAGGCGGTGAAACGCATCTCGGACAACTACCCTTCCAAGCCGGAGCTCCTGCGTTGCTTCTACCGGGAAACCCTCCAGAAACGCCAGCGCTATATCTCTGTGAATGAGGCGGTTTCGAGGGTTTACAAGAATCCCTATTACCTGTCCGGCGTCGGTTTGGACCGCACGGCCCTGGAGAAAAGCCGCGTCATCATGAGTCAGCGGAAGGGGGACACGCTCAGCGTGAGGATGATGGGAGGGCCGACGCTCGCGGCCACTTTCGATGCCGTCAAGAACAGGGATATCATCTTCAACCGGACGGATCTGAAACTCTACCGGTTCACATTGGAATCCCCCGAATACATCGCCGACAGGTTGCAGTTTGTGATCAGTTTCGAGCCGGATGGGGAGGCGGAGTACGCCCTCTACTACGGCAAGCTCTACATCGACCGGGAGACCCTGGCATTCAGTAGGATAGAGCTGTCGCTGGATATGTCGGATACCGCCAAGGCCACTCGCATGATGCTGATGCGGAAACCTTTCACCCTCCGTTTCACCCCCAAGGAACTCACCGTAACCATCAGCTACCGCCAGCAGGAAGGGCTGGCGAGGATGGATTATTTCCGCTCGTCCATGACTTTCCGCTGCGATTGGAAAAAGAGGCTCGTGGCCACCAACTATACCGCGGTCAACGAACTTGTGGTGACGGATGTGATCGAGCCTGCAGTGCCCATAGCCAAGAGTGAAGTCTTCCGCCCCAGCGACATCCTGGATGACCGCGCCGCCGAATTCCTGGACCCCGATTATTGGAAAGATTATAACATTATAGAACCCTCCGAGAGCCTCGAACATGCCGTGGCCCGTCTGAGGAAATAAAGTAACACTATGCTGAAGAAATTCTCTATCGCTTTTGTTGCGGCCGCTCTCCTTGCTGGCTGCACCGCCACTCCCAAAGTCTCTTACAAAATCTGGTACGACTGGCCGGAAAGGCATCTTCCGGATTTCTCCACCCTCGGCGAACCCGCTGTCGTAGGGGTGAAGGCCAACCTGGACCTGGAAGGCATCGACGACACCAAGAATCATTTCTGCGCCGTTTTCGAAACGGAGATCAAGGTGAAGACTGAGGAGGAATATACGTTTATCCTTACCACCGACGATGGCAGCAGGCTCTACGTAGACGGTGAAATGCTGATCGAGAGCGACGGTGCCCGCGGCCCTATCGAGGAGAAGGCCGTCAAGGTGCTCAAAAAGGGTAAACACGCCATAAAAGTGGAATGGTTCGACTACGACAAGGGCCAGTCGATGGTGTTCCGTTATTCGACGCCCACCATCAAGGAGAGGGAGCTCGACGACACCCATCTTTACAGGGAAGACCGCGCCACCAGCAAGCATGCCTTCGTGAAACCCCAGGTAAAGGAGGCCTACAAGCGCTTTGCAGCCTGGAAGGGGGATGACGAGGTGCTGGTTTATCCCATCCTCACCGACGTTCACACCTGCGGACGCTTCAGCTACAAGCACATAGGCTATGCAACCGTCGCCGCAAAGCAGTTCGACGCCGACTTCATGGTGAACCTCGGGGACATCGGCCTGAACGCCTATCCCGCAACCGTGGATGCCAAATATTCGAAGTGGATCCTCGACAACGTCCGCGCCCAGATGGACAAGTACGACGGCATCTGGCTCTATGCTCCCGGCAACCACGACTGGGATGCCGGCGAGGGGCGCCTCCACACCGAGCAGGAGCTGCAGGATTTCTTCCAGAAGCCCTGGGAGAAGCGTGCGGGAGGCAATCTCCATCTGACTCCCGAAAGGACCTACGGCTACTACGATATCCCCGAGAAGAACTTCCGCATCGTGTTCCTTAACAGCTGCACCACCCGTACCCAGGGTGAGGCCTACTATCTTTATGGAAATGAGGAACTTGCCTGGCTTGGCGACCTGCTCGAGGCTACGGATCCCGCCACCAATATCATAGTGCTGGCACACTACATGCCGCATCCCATGGGCCGCTGGACTATCAGTAAACCCGTTGAGCTGACGGATACCCAGAACAATGCCATCATGGATATGCTGTCGGAGTATGCGCAGAAGCGCACTATCGTGGCGATGGTCACTGGGGACAGCCACACCAACGACTACATCAACTACAAGGGTGTGAACTACTTCGTCTCCCAGGGATACGGCTGGGTCGTTCCGGACCTGATGCTGCCCACCAACCGTCACGCATTCTTCGATTATAAGGAAACCCTCTGCATCGACGTCGTCGCCGTCAAGCCCGCCACCCGCGAGGTCCACACCTTCCGCATCGGTGCCGGCGGAGCCGACTACGACTGCGTGTTCAGCTACTAGATTATCCCCAGCTCGCTGGCTGCGTGAAGCATATCTGAGACATTCTTCACATCCATCTTGGCGTAGATGCGCTGGCGATGAGTGTTGACAGTGTGGACGCTGAGGAACAGTTTCTCTGCAATCTGGGCTGCGGTGAGGCCTTCCGAACTCAGGCGGATGATCTCTATCTCGCGCTTGGAGAGGCCTAGGTCTGCGATCCGGCGTCCCCGCTCTATCAGCAGGTCGCCCACGTATCTGGCCACATCTTCATTCATAGACTGGGCGCTCTCCGCGATCTTGCGGCAGCGCTCGCGGATCTGGCCGGAATCGAGCGTGGCGGCATCCTCCGACAGCTTTTCCAGGTCGGACCTGTATGCCTGCGCCGGGTTCCGCAGGTCTTTGGAAAGAATCTCTATCAGCTGCTCCTTGGTGTCGTTGATGCGCTTGAGCTCGTCGTTGCGGCGGCGCACACGCCGGATGTGGTTCACGGCTATCACTATGATGGCAGCCGCCAGCAGCACCAGCATCAGGAGAAGGGTAATCTGATAGCCGCGCCGCTCCAGCTTACGCTCTTTCTCCTGCACCTCGAAGCGGGTTTCCATCTCCTGTAGGGTCTCATCCGATTTCTGGTTCATATAGCGGGTGATCTCCCGCACATAATCGT
>R23__coassemble_897_pt1 | contig 16670 bp, 9 predicted proteins | sample R23__metabat2_low_PE_050 | metagenome-assembled genome bin R23 | reverse complement strand
CCAAGGGAACATTGTCCGGAGAGTAGTCCGCCGGCTTCCCATCGGGGCCGCAATATACCCTGTAGATTGCGAAATCCCCCTTGTGCTGGGGCCATTCCCAGTTGTCCACATCACCGCCGAATGCTGCCAGGCAGACGGGAGGAGCGGCCACCAGACGCACGTCGCGGTATTGTTCGTAAAGGGAGACATAGTATTTAGTGCCTCTCCATACCCCGCTCAGAACGGCTTCCAGGCCGGTTTTCTCGGAATATCGCTTCTCCATTATCCAGCTCAGCTTGCGGGACATCATCAGCCCGGGCCTCACCGTGCCGTCTGCGATCAGGGCCTCTACCTCGGCGGTCACGTCGATGGTTTCCTTGAGCAACTGAACGTTGCGTCCTTTGACCGGCAGTTCCTCCTCCCTGCTGCGGGCCCAGAACCCCTCTTCCAGCCAGTTGTGGTCCTTCGTGCCAAGGGCGAATACATCGGCATAGGCGACGTGGTGGTTGGTGATTACCAGACCATCCTTGGAGACAAAGCTTCCGGTGCCCATGAAATCGATGGCGACAACTGCTTTGGACATTGCCTGAATGGCGGGTTTTGCAGTATGGATCATCCACATTCCCTCGTCTGCGAAGAGATTGGCGGAAAAACACAGGAAAGTGGAAACAAGAACGGCTCGGATTATTCTTTTCATAATGCAATGATAATCATTAATTATGATTTTTTGAGCGTTTTTGCCCGTTTTTCTTTATTAATACATATATTTGTGAGTAGTAGTTTATTCACCGATGTTTCGCAAAACGACATTGATCCTGATTGGAATCTGCTTGATCTGCTTCTGCGCGCACGCACAGAAGGGTTGTGTTTTTGCGGGAACGGTGCTGGATGAAACTGGTGCTCCGGTGGAATTTGCCACCGTGGTGCTGGAAAGGACGGAGCAGTGGGGCGTAGCGGATCTGAAAGGGCGTTTCAGCATCAACAACGTGCCGGCCGGCAAGAATACGGTCTCGATCTCCTGCCTCGGATATGCCACCTGGACGAAGGAAATCCAGATAAGCAAGGACATCACCAACTTCAAGGTGAGCCTCAAGGCAGATAACCTGGCCCTCGAGGGCGCGGTGGTCACCGCCCAGGAAGACGGCAATTCCGCCACCACTTCCCGAACCATAGACAAGACCGCCCTGGAGCATGTGCAGCTGATGAACCTTTCGGACATCTCCCGCCTGCTGCCCGGCGGAGCCACGGCCAAGGACTCCCCCGCTCTCACAAACGAACAGCAGATCTTCCTCCGGGGAAATAGCGGAGAGAACGGCAGCGCAGCCTTTGGAACGGCCATAGAGGTGGATGGAGTGAGGATTTCCAGCAATGCATCCTTCACCAATTCCGACCTGAACGGGCGCACCGGCAGCGTATCCGGCAGCACCACCAACAACATCGCATCATCGAATATAGAATCTGTGGAGGTAATCACCGGCGTGCCTTCGGTCGAATACGGAGACATGACTTCCGGAGTGGTGAAGATCAATACCCGCAAGGGAAAGACTCCCTGGAGCGTCACCATGTCCACCAGCCCCAATACCAAGCAGGTTTCCCTGAGCAAGGGATTCGGCCTCGGGGTTTCAGCCAAGGGCCAGCCCAAGGGAGTGCTGAACGCCAGCATGGAGCACACGGTTTCCATTTCGGATCCCATGTCCCCCTATACCTCCTACGACCGCAACGGCCTCTCCCTCACCTACAGCAACCTCTTCTCGAAGGGGGCGCTGAAGGACACCCCCGTCAGACTGTCCGCGAGCCTTTCCGGAAACCTCGGAGGGCTGGACAACCAGGCCGACCCGGACAAGATGGTGGGCACCTTCCATACCAAGATAGACAATGCCCTGCGCGGGAACTTCAGCGCCAACTGGCTCTTGAGCAAGAAATGGATTACCAATCTGGAGCTGAACGCATCCGCATCCTACGGCAACAAGCAGGACAGGGAGAAGGCTTATTACGACAAAGCCACCACGACTACCGCCCTGCACGCTATCCAGAAGGGCTATTACATGTCCACTCCCTACAATCCGGACAGCGACAATCCCGCGGTCCTGCTGGACAAGGGCGCATTCTACAACATAATGCGCATCGACGACAGGCCCTTCAGTTCCAAGGTATCGCTCAAAGCCAACCAGGCCACGAGTATAGGGAAGGTCAACAACAAGATCAAGGTCGGTACCGACTGGACCGTCGATAAGAACTACGGCACGGGAGAAGGCACCGAGGATCTTTCCACCGCTCCCACCTACAGAGAGTGGAGATTCTGCGATGTGCCTGCGATGCATAATCTGGGAGCATATGCGGAGGATAACCTGATGGTGCATATGGGCAAGGATGCCAGGCTGAACCTGATTGCAGGTCTGCGCGGGGATGCCACGGTCATCAAGGGATCCGCCTACGGCACCACCACCAGCCTCTCGCCCCGCTTTAACGCGAAATACACTGCATTCACACCTAAGACCCGCAAGGATAGATTCGTCAAGGAACTTTCCGCACGCGCCAGCTGGGGCATAGCGGTCAAGCAGCCTTCCTTCTCTGTGCTTTTCCCCACTCCCAGCTATCTGGATATAGACGTATTCACTTCCACCGCCGACTCCAAGAACGTTGTTTACAAGGCCATGTATGTAATGCCCAGGACCATCGAATACAATTCCGCACTGCGCTGGCAAAGAAACCGCCAGGCGGAAATAGGTTTCGACATCAACCTCGGCGGCACCAAGGTGTCCCTCGCGGCCTTCCGCAATGTCACGGTGGATGCATACAACAAGGGAACAAACTACGATACCTTCTCCTACAACCTCACCACCGCGGCCGCGGTGCAGGGCATAGATATCCCCGCAGATGACAGAATCTACACGGTGAATCCCCTGGACGGAAGCATCACGGTCAGTGACCGCACGGGCGCAAAACCCACGGTGGATGTGGCGAAGAACCAGGTAACGCGCTTTGTGGCAGGCTATTACGAGAAAAATGACGAGAATCCCATCAAGCGTTACGGCCTGGAATGGGTGATCGATTTCAAGCGCATCCGTGCCATCAACACCACCATACGCTGGGACGGCTCCTTCTACGGATACAGGTCCGTATACACCGACCTCACTCCCTACAATCCCACCTCCAAGAAGGATGGCACCCTTTATAAATACATTGGATGGTATGTGGGCGGAATGAGCGGCAGCAACGGACAGGAAACCCGCTCGGTCAAAACCAATATTACCATCACCACCCATATCCCGAAGGTGAGGATGATTTTCTCTGCCAAGATCGAGAGCAGCCTGGTGCGCTATTCCAGGGCCCTGAGCGAGAAGGCGGACGGATCGGCGCGCAGTTACGTGGTCACCGACCCCACCGACTTCTCCAGCATTACCGACCAGTCCATTTATGACGGCAAGTGCTATGCCGTGACCTATCCTGAGTATTATTCCGTGCAGGGAGATCCCACCCTCAGGCCTTTCAAGGAGGATTATCTGGCCGCAAAGAGAAACAACGATACGGAATTGATCAGCAATCTTACTGAACTGATATACACCAACACCACCTATCTGTACACCTATCTGAAAGACTGGATCAGTCCATATTTCAGTGCCAATATAAGCGTCACGAAGGAAATCGGGGACCTTGCTTCCATCTCCTTCTACGCCAACAACTTCTTCAACAACCTGGGCCAGGTTTATTCCACGAGGAGCGAGAACTGGACTTCCGTCTCTTCCTACATTCCCAGGTTCTATTACGGCTTGACATTAAGAATCAAATTTTAACACCAAATCATCAGTATTATGAAAAAAGTTTTGAGCATCTTCTCAATTGCTGCACTGTTCTTCGCTGCAGCATCCTGCAATGAGAACAATGGACCAAAGCCGGTGGAAATCACCGTTCAGCTCACCAGCGACAACGTCGCCCTCGCAGTCGAAGGCATTCCCGTAGAACTTGTGGAGGCCTCCGGCGCCGCCACCTACACCGAGAATACCGACGCCAGCGGCTGTGCCATCTTCAAGGTGCCCGCAGGCAGTTATTCCGCCTCCGTGGCTTATAAAACCGTCGCCGACGGTGAGAAACTGGTTTACAGCGGTTCCGTCAACGTTATCGTCGAGGGCGCTGTAGCCGATCCTTTTGTGCTCGCCCTCAACAAGGTTACGAGCCCTCAGATCATCATCAAGGAATTGTATTGCACCGGCTGCCCCAAGAACACGACCGGCAACTACACCGATGATGCCTACATTATCCTCTACAACAACTCCGACGTAGAAGCAGATGCCAGCGACATAGTCATATCTCTGGTTCAGCCCGGTAACGGCCACGCCACCAACAAGTATTATGTAGACGACAAGCTCCTCTATGAGAACGAGAACTGGATCCTTGCCTACAGCGCCATCTGGTGGTTCAAGGAGCAGGTCAAGATTCCTGCATATTCCCAGATCGTCATCGCCATCTTCGGCGGCATCGACCACACCCAGACAGTCACCGCATCGGTCGACCTGAGCGATCCCAACTACTACTGGATGTCCAACACCGACATCAGCACCACCTTCAAGGCCGCTAAGTACAGTGTCTCCAACAACATTCCCACGAGCCACTACATGACCACCTATCCTGTGTCTGCCGGCACCGCATGGGTCCTTTCCAACAACTCCCCCGCCCTTTACATCGGCAAGATGGACAAGGCAGCCGCAGAGGCTCTCAGCAAGGATACCGAGAACTACGAGAAGACTTCCCTCACCAACGCCAAGTTCCCCAAGGCCAATGTTACCGACTGTGTGGAGGTCTGGTCTGCAGCCAACATCGAGAAGAGCAAGGTCCGCTTCTCCGCCGACCTCAACTCCGGCCACGTGGATCTCACCAACAACCTTGGCCACTCCGTCTATCGTAACGTAGACAAGGAAGCGACCGAGGAACTCGCCGAGAATGCCGGCAAGATTGTCTACAACTACGTTGGAGGCACCTTCGATGCAGCCACCAACTCCGGTTCCACCGATCCTTCCGGCATCGATGCCGAGGCTTCGATAGCCGCCGGTGCCCACATCATCTACAAGGACACCAACGACTCCGGCAAGGACTTCCACGAAAGGACCAAGGCTTCCATCAAGAAGTAATTCCCATGAAGTTCAGCCTGAAGGCAATATTCGCAGTTCTATGTCTCTGTTCCGCGGTTTCCGCCGCGGGACAGGGGGAACTGCGTAATTTCCGGTTCACGGTTGAGGCGAATCCAGGAATGGTATCGTCCAACCCGGCTTTCCTCGATGCGTGGAGAGGGAAACTGTCGATGGCGGAACTCTCTTTCGAAAAAGAAGACGGGGAACTTAAGGCCCTCAACGAATCGGCCGACAGCTGGACTCTCACCGCGCTCACCGAATCGTATTACCGCGTCTCCGACAAGTTAGACTTTCACGGCCTGCTTTCCTGGTCGGATTTCCAGGGCAAAGCCATGGGAGGACAGATCCTCTTGGATCCATCCTACAACCCCGTCAACTTCCTCGAGAATACAGAGCTCACCCCCGGAGTCAAGAAAAAAGAGCTTTACACCCTCTCCGGAGGCATGTCCTACGAGCTTAACGACCGTCTCTCAGCAGGAGTCTCCTGCTCATACCAGGCCGGGGATATGAACAAGATCAAGGATCCTCGCTTCAGCAACGTCTGGATGGACCTGAACCTGGATGCTGGCGTGCGTTACGTGCTATCCGATTTCCTCTCCCTCGGCGCCTCACTGAAGTGGAGGAACACCCTCGAACAGCTGAAAGGACAGATTTCCGGAGAAACGGGCAAGCAATACTTCATAGATACCGACAAGGGCGGATTCTTCGGCACCGTGGCCGAACTCGCCGGGGACTACAACTATGTCTCCGAGAGCAATGCCCGCCCCATGAACAATAACTGGTACGGAGGCGCCATCCAGGCTGGTATAAGGGATGTTTACTGCGGAGAATTCAGTTTCCTGATGCGGAACGGATACTTCGGCAAGAAGGCGTCCGCTTCCGCCACCTATTTCGAATTCTCCGGAATGCAACTGGGCTACGACGGGGCTCTGGATATACCTTCCGGCAAGAATCTCCACCACGCCGTACTGCATGCCGCATTCGGCACACTTTCGAACAACGAGAACATAATCAAATACAACACGCCACCCGGCGGCAACACCGTTGTCGTCTATGGCGGGCAGAACCATATCCTCGACAGGAGTACCGTAGAGGCTTCTGCAGATTACTGCTGGATGCACGATGCCGCTTCGGGCAACCCCGACTTTGCGGCCGGTGCCAGGGCGGATTTCTATTCGATGTCCCAGGAGACGGTGCTTTATCCCTACTACCGCAGGCAGGCCTATAGCCACGTAGAGGCGGAACTCTACACCCAGAAGACCTTCTCCGCCGGACGCGTCCTAATCTGCATGGATGCCGCAGTTTGTGGCTATGCCGGCTTCGGCACAAAGAAGGACGATGGCTCCTATGCCTCCAGCTCCTCTACTTCCCTTAAAAGCTTCGACAGCTATCTCGACAAGCATTTCGAGTTCGAGACGGCCCCCAGGGCAGGTGCCCGCGTGGCACTTAGCGTCATCCTCCCCTGCAAGGGAGGCATAACCCCCTACATCAGTCTTTCCGACCGTTTCGCCACCCTCACTGGCGAGAATGAGTATCTGGCCGGCAAGACACGTAATCTCGCAGCCGTGAGGCTTGGCTGCAATTTCTAATAACCTATAGACAATGAACAGGATCTGTTGCATTCTGGCCGCCGCATTTTTCGCCGCCCAGGCAGCTTTCGCACAAATCATCCCGGACGATCCGGATTTCCGCACCGGCAAACTCAGCAACGGCATGAGTTATTACCTTTGCCATAACGGGAATCCCGCAGGATGCGCCGAATTCTATATTGCGCACAATGTGGGCGCGCTTCAGGAAGAGGACAATCAAGACGGCCTGGCCCACTTCCTCGAGCACATGGCGTTCAACGGTACCCGCCATTATCCGGAAAAGGGTATACTGGACTTCCTTGCAAAGGAAGGCGTGCGTTTCGGCTATAACGTCAACGCATACACATCCAGGACTGAAACCGTCTACAACCTTTCCAAGGTGCCTCTGGTGAGGGAATCCTTCGTGGATTCGGTGCTGACCATCCTGCACGACTGGTCCTGCGACATCTCCTGCGAGCAGCAGGCCCTGGACGACGAGCGCGGCGTCATCAGTGAGGAATGGCGTTTCCGCAACGACCCCCGCAGCCGTATGGCAAAACTCCAGAGCAACCTCATTTACAAAGGGTCCAAATATGCCCGGCGTGATGTCCTGGGGACGCTGGAGGTCATCAATGGCTTCAAGCGTCACGAGATACTCGATTTCTACCATAAGTGGTACCGCCCCGACCTGCAGGCAGTGATAATCGTGGGCGATTTCGATGTCGACAACATGGAGGCCAGGGTAATGAGACTGTTCTCCGACATCCCCGCCGCCGTCAACCCTGCACCCAAAGAAGACTATACTCCTCCGGTTTTCGATGAGCCCATATTCGCGGACATGACCGACCCGGAGATCAAATATCAGGCATACAAGGCCATCTACAAGCAGCGTTTCACCGTCACCGACCAGAAGGACGAGGCTTTCTACAAAGACTTCTTCTGCCGCCAGATCATTTCTTCCGTTCTTGCCGACAGGCTTCGCAAACGCGTCAAGGACAAAGGCGCTCCCGCCCAGAGTGCCACTATGGTCACAAGCGCATACAGCCCGGATCTGTATATTTCCCTTATCACGGTAGTTCCTAAGAAGAGAGAGAATCTGCTCGCATGCCTTCAATTCACGGAACGCGAGGTCTCGCGTATGCTGCAGCACGGCATCACTCCCGACGAACTGGAGGTCGCCAAAATCAACATCGCCGCCCGCTTCCACCTCAGCCAGGAAAGTTCCCGCGAGGACACCAAGAACGCCGAGATAGTGCCCATGGCCCTGGGCGCTTTCCTGCAGGGCGCTCCCCTGGTGTTGCCTGAAACCATGAAGGAGATACGTAAGAGCATCCTGGACGGCATTACCGCCGAATATGTAGCATCCTACCCGCAGATCATGTTCAAGGACTGCGAGAAGATATACACAAACAGCTACAACAGCAAGGATGACGAGGGCATAGCCCCCGCTCCGGAGCAGATGAAGTCCGCCCTCGCAGAGGTGGCTGCCGAAAGCATCGGCCCCGCATTCCTGGACTATCCCGAACTGGACATGAAACTTGACGTGAAGCCGGGCCGGATAGTGAAGACCGCCTCCGTAAAAGGTAAGGATATGGAGAAGTGGACGCTTTCCAACGGCGTGCAGGTATTCTACAGGCAGGCCGCCCCGGTGAAGAGCGGACAGAGCCTCTACATGACGCTTCTCTTCGACACCGGATACAAGGCTTACGAGCAGGACAAGGTAGATGCCAGCAACTTTGCAATGGGCTACAACAAGCGCAACGCAGGCTTCCGTAACTGCAGCAAGAACGAATTCCGCAACTACCCCGAACTGAATGGTGTAAGCATCATCATGAGCAATGTTCCCCAGGCCGGGCGTATCATGGTCAGTTCCCGTTCAGACAAGGTGGAAACCGCGTTCAAGTCCGTTTATCTCCAGCTCACCGAGCCTTATTTCGGCACGCAGAGGGACCTGGACCTGTACAAGGCTCAGCAGCTCAAGAGTCTCGGCAAGAAGAAGAGTGCGCGCAACCTCTACGATATCAAGTGCAGGGATATAGCCTACGGCAAACACCCCTGGCTCAACGAGCTCGACAGCGCCGCAGTCAATGCCACCGACATGGCCTTGCTGGAAGACTCCTATAAACGCATCTACGGTGACATCTCCCATATGAAGCTGGTGCTCTGCAGCGACCTTCCCCGAGAGCAGATATCCTCCCTCGTAGAGCAGTATATCGCTTCCCTGGATACATCCTACCCCTATGCCAAGGGCAAGTATCTCCCCGTCAAGCCCGTAATCAAGGGGCGGACGACCATCGATGATAAAAACAAGCCGGTTGCGGCACCTTACACCGATATCAGCTGCAACTATTTCTACAAGGGAGGCAGGTCGCTCAAGGAGAGGGCCGAACTGGACATCCTGGACTACATCCTATCCGCCCGTTATCTCGCCCTCATACGCGAGGAGCGCGGGGGCGCATACAGCGTGTCTTTCCGCACCGAAATCAATGAAGAAGCCGGACTGCCTTCACACTCTTACGTAGATTTCCGGACCAGGCCCGAACTAAGGACAATCGTCCTCCAGGACGTGCAGGACGTACTCGACCAGATGGGTTCCGAGGGTCCTACAGCCGAAGAAATGGACCTCGCGGTCAAGTATCTGGTGAAGCATAACGCAGAAAAGGAAGCTCAGATAAGCCGTTCCCTCAGCGCTCAGGAAGACCGTATGCTCTCTTATGTCCGCTGGGGCACTCCCTACGGATACGACTACGAGAAGACCGTGCGCTCCGTCAAAGCTTCCGACATACGTTCCATGGCCAGGCACATTGCCGGCGGGAATACATTTATCCAGGTCTATACCGAGGAATAATCAGCGCTGGCTCTCCAGCCAATTGCATATCAGATCGACACGCTGGGCGAAAACGAAGTAGTCCAGCGTGTTGCTTGTATCCCCTTCCCTGTTGGTGTTCATCGTGATACCGGATGTGAACATCAGCACCGGGATTCCCCTGCCAAGGAAAACCTTATGGTCGCTGACCTTGCGGTAGAAGAGGTCGGTGAAGGAACGGCTGCCGTAGTAATCGTAATAGAGATGGAGGGCGGTTTCCATGTTGGCCTTCTCGAGGCTGCGCTGCCAGGGGGCGCCGCCCAGAACGATAAGATAGTTCTTCCAGAACTTGTCGGGAGGCGACATGGTGCTGCCCAGGATATCCAGGCTCACCACCATGCGCAGGCGCCTTTTGCCCAGGAAGTCCTTCAGGGCCTCGGCGCCGGCCATGTTTGCATTATGCCCATCCACGAATGCGATAATGATATCATCCCTGTCTTTAAACTGTCTGGCCAGCCACAGCAGCGCAGACACGCCGGATGCATTGCTGTCGGCACCAGGATAAAGCCGGGGACCTATCTTCCCGAGACCATCGTAGCTTGCCATCAGAAGAATGGCCGGCCTGGTCCCCTTCTGCTTTGTGACGATATTCCTGCCGACGGCATCCTGCTCAGTCCTGAAAGTGTTGTATTCAAGTTCGTATCCCAGGGATTGGAGGCGGCGGATAAGATAGAATGCCGCACCGGATGCACCTGCAGTGCCTGTCTGTCGCCCGGAGCACAAACTGTCCGAAAGGAATTCCACATCCCGGCGGAGATCACTCTCCAGAGCCTTGCGTGCATCGTCCGCCGCATAGGCTCCCCAACCGGCCACATGAAGGAGCATGCAGATAATGAGAAGAATTTTTGCCGGATGGGCGGAAATAGGCATAATAAATGTTATATTTGCTTGATTGTACGCAAAGCATTACAAAAGTAATGAAAAAGTTCGGGCTGGCAATATTCTTTTTGCTCTCTATGGCATTCTTGCCGTCGGGAAGCATTTCCGCCCAGTACGACAAAGACGTCTTCTTCCTTCGCGGCAGGCAGGCTTTTGCAGACGGCAAATATGCCCTTGCCATCGAGAATTTCAACGTTCTTGCCCGGCTAGATACCACCGACTACTGGAACTTTTTCTACCGCGGCATCTCCAAATACAACCTCGGGGACATCCGCGGAGCGCAGCAGGATTTCGACCGCTCCGTGCGCCTCAATCCCGTATTTACCAACGGATATCACTACCGCGGCATCACCCGCAGCCGCCAGGGGCAGTACGAGGAGGGCCTTAAGGATCTCAACCGCGCAATCGAACTCCGTCCTGGCTTTGCCGGCATATACTACAGCCGCGGCGTCACCTATTTCCTGGCCCAGCGCTTCGAAGAAGCCATCTCCGATTTCGACCATTACATCAAGATAGAGCCCAAGGACCCTGGCGCCTACCTCAACCGCGGTGCCTGCTGGCTCTTCTGCAAAGATACGGTCAAGGCCCTGGCAGACTACAACAAGGCCATAAAACTGGACCGCTACGACCCTGAAGGGTACATCCGGCGCGGGCGTGTGTATGCGGCCAGCGGAGATTTCAACAAGGGAATCGCAGATATGAACCTGGCCATACGCATGGACACCACCAACACCTTCGCCTACTTCAACAGGGCGCTGATGTATGCGGAGGTCAATCGTCCCAAAGAGGCCATGTCAGATCTGGACAGAGTGCTCAAGGATGAACCGGGCAATGCTCTCACGCTCTATAACAGAAGCCTCCTGAAGGCCCAGGTCGGGGATTTCGAGGGAGCGCTGGACGATATGGACCGTGTGATAGGCATCAATCCCGGCAACGTCCTAGCCTTCTTCAACCGGGCCGGTTACTTCATAGAAATGGGGCGCTGGCAGGATGCCCTGGAAGACTACAACATGGCCATCGCCCTCTATCCGGACTTCGCCAAGGCCTACATGAACCGCTCTTACGTAGAGAATATGATGGGCCGCAAGAAGGCTTCCAAGGCCGACTACGAGATAGCACGCAAAAAGGTCGCCGAGTACCAGAGCAAGCAGGCAGGAGGCCAGGCGGACTTTGCGGACACCACCCGCAAATACAGTTCCCTGCTGGCCCTGGACGCCGATTTTGCCAAGAAAGACTTCAACGACGAACTGCTTCAGCACCGGGACATCGACATACGCCTGAAATCCCTCTACAAGTTCAGGATCGCAGGCAACGGAGAAGACGGAACCATGCTGATGCGCAGGGATTACGAGAATCCCCTTGTGGAACGTTTCATAGCCTCCGTCCCCATCCCTGTAACGGTTACAAACGAAGAGATGCAGGCGGTACGGCTGAGCAGGAGCCTGAGCAGCATCCTTGCCGGCGATACCAGCAGCGGCCCCGGAAACACAAAACTCACCCAATCGGAAAAGAGCTTTATCCAGGGCATCTACGAAGTGCAGAACAAACAGTACAATGCAGCCCTTGGATGCTTCGACATGGCCGTCAAACAGGCTGAAGACGATATTATCAGGGACCGCTACGCCCGCTTCTACAAAGCCTTCTATCTCATGAACAGAGGCGTGCTGCGGGCAGAGATGATAGACTTCATCGCCAGCATGGAGCGCAACGTGCAGACACTTTCCATGGACGACCAGGGCACCATACGCGCCCGTGTCAGCGACCGCATAGACCGCAGCTACGACTATTCCGAGGCTATCGCCGACATGCGCGAGGCCGCCCGCATCCTCCCGGACATCCCCTACCTGTATTTCAACCTGGGCAACCTCTACTGCCTCTCCAGCCAGATGGTGGAAGCTATCGACAACTACGGGAAGGCGATAAACATCTATCCCTACATGGGTGATGCCTACTACAACAGGGGCCTGGCCCTCATCTTCATAAAAGACAAAGAGAAAGGATGCATAGACCTCTCCCGCGCCGGCGAGCTCGGTGTCACGGATGCCTACAGCGTCATTTCCAAGTACTGCAAGAACGATGATCAGCAATAAGATAGTGTTCCAGTCCCTTTCCAGCGGCAGTTGCGGCAACTGCTACTTCCTCCATATCGACGGGGAAAAGGGAGGTGCCGGAATCGTGATCGACGCCGGAGTAAGCATGCGCAGGCTGAAGATGGAATTGCTGAAAAATGGCTTCACCTACGACGACATAGACGCCATCCTCGTCACCCACGACCACATGGACCATATCCACAACCTCGGACCCTATTGCAAGCGCCTGATGAAGCCTGTGTGGATGACGCAGAAGCTCCGCGGATCCCTTGCAACCCACTGGATGACAGGCGAATACCTGGGCCCGGTCGTTAAGAATCTGGTGAACGGTGGCTGGTCGGAGATAGTGCCGGGGAGAATCCGCGCACACTACTTCATAGTCCCTCACGATGCCACCCAGACGGTTGGTTACTGCATCGATCTGGAAGGATATATCTTTGTGATCATGACCGACATCGGACGTATGACCGACGAGGCTCTGGGATTCGCGTCCCAGGCATCCACGGTGGTGATCGAGTCCAATTACGACCTTGACATGCTCCGCGGCGGTCAGTATCCCATAGAATTGCAGGACCGCATATGCGGAGGTCATGGGCATCTGTCCAACGCCGAATGCGCGGATGCCATCAAGGACTTCCTTCATCCCGGGCTCGAGAATGTCTTCCTCTGCCATCTGAGCGAACATAACAACACGCCCAGGAAGGCCGTAGAGGCCAGTCTCCCATCCATAGAAGGCACCGGTGTACGACTTCTGGCACTGCCACGCCAGACGGCCTCGCCGATGTTCATATTGTAATTTTGATTATATTTGTAAGAATGAAAGCATTCTGGTCGATGTTACGGCGCTATGTGCGCCCATACAATAAATACCTGGGAGGATCCGTGCTGATGAACGTGCTCAGCGCCGTCTTCAATATCTTCTCCTTCACCCTCATCATCCCCGTGCTCAAGATTATCTTCCAGATGGAAGACAAGGCCTATGCGTTCATTCCCTGGGGAGAAGGAGATTTCAAGGAGACGCTGGTAAACAATTTCTACTGGTACGTTTCGCAGTATATGGGCACCCACGGCCCTGTGGTCACGCTTTTCGTGCTCGCGGGCATACTCATCTTCATGACCCTGCTCAAGACCTCATGCTACTTCGGCTCCACCGCTGTCATGGTGCCGCTGCGCACCGGCATAGTGAAGGACATGCGCATGGAGATCTATAACAAGATCCTGTCCCTCCCCCTCGGCTTCTTCAGCCAGGAACGCAAGGGAGACATCATAGCCCGCATGAGCGGAGACGTGCAGGAGGTGGAGAGTTCCATCACGGGTTCGCTGGACATGCTCATCAAGAACCCCATCCTGATTATCTTCTACATCGGAACCCTCATATTCATCTCCTGGAAGCTCACCCTCTTCGTGCTGGTGTTCGCTCCGCTGATGATGTGGCTGATGGGTGTCATCGGGCGTAACCTGAAGAAGAAATCCACTGAGGCCCAGGCACTTTGGAGCGATACGATGAGCCAGGTCGAGGAAACCCTCGGCGGACTGCGCGTCATCAAGGCCTTCCTGGCAGAGAAGATGATGGGAGCAAGGTTCGACAAGGTCACCGGGGCCATGCGCCGCAAGAACGCCCGCGTTTCCACCCGCCAGGCCCTCGCCCACCCCGTGAGCGAATTCCTGGGAACGATGATGATCAGCATAGTGCTCTGCTTCGGCGGCTACCTCATCATAAAGGACGATTCCTTCATCGACGCCCCGACCTTCATCTTCTACATGGTGATACTCTATAGCGTCATCCAGCCCATCAAGGACCTCTCCCGTGCGGCCTACAACATACCCAAGGGCCTTGCCTCCATGGAGCGAATCGACAAGATCCTGGATGCCCAGAACACCATCAAGGAAAGCGAAGGGGCGAAGGAACTCACTTCCTTCGACGATGCCATCCGCTTCGAGCACGTGAACTTCAGCTACGAAAGCGGCAGGCAGATCCTCTCGGACATCAATCTGGAGATACCCAAGGGCAAGACGATAGCCATAGTGGGCGCCTCCGGCGGCGGAAAATCCACCATGGTGGACCTCATCCCCCGCTTCTACGATGTGGATTCCGGCAGCATCAGCATCGACGGCACCGACATCCGCCAGTTCAAGCTGGACAGCCTGCGCGCCCTCATGGGCAACGTGAACCAGGAACCCATCCTCTTCAACGACACCATATTCAACAACATAGCCTTCGGCGTGGAGAACGCTACCGAGGAGCAGGTGATAGAGGCAGCGAAGATAGCCAACGCGCATGATTTCATCATGGAGAAGGAAGAAGGATACCAGACCAACGTGGGAGACCGCGGATGCAAGCTCAGCGGCGGTCAGCGCCAGCGCATCAGCATAGCGCGAGCGGTTCTCAAGAACCCTCCCATCCTCATCCTGGACGAGGCTACCGCCGCCCTCGATACCGAGAGCGAACGTGCCGTCCAGGAGGCCCTGGAGCGCCTTATGAGCAACCGCACAACCGTTGCTATCGCCCACCGTCTAAGCACCATCAAGGATGCCGACGAGATAATAGTTGTGGATGAAGGACGCATAGTGGAGCGCGGCCGACACGATGAACTCATCGCCCTCGGCGGGTATTACAAGAAACTTCATGACATGCAGGCGCTATGACGACCAAGACCATACTCGCCCGCATACTCTTCTTCCTGTATCTCGCAGCCATTGCGTTCCTCTGCTTCATGCGTGTAGACAAGATACCGGACGTGCAGCAGTTCATCTTCGGGATTCCCACCGACAAGGTGGCGCACTTCCTGATGTTCCTGCCTTTCCCCATCCTGGCATATCTGGCCTACGACCATCTTACCAACAAAGTCTGGAGCGCCATCCTCTTTGCATTGGCAACGTTTATAGTAGGCGCCCTGCTGGCCTATGCCACAGAATACATCCAGGGCAAGCTCCCCTACCGTTCGATGGACATTAATGACTTCAAGGCGGATGCCCTGGCCCTTGCGATCAGCTGCGTATTCGTTTTCATAGTAGATGTAACCCACCTGAAAGCACGAAAGAACTGACCATGCTCCGTAAAGCCCTGACCGTTGCCGCCATCCTGCTTCTGAGCCTCAATGCAAATGCCCAGAAAGCCATTCTGGAAGCCTTTGACCCGGTTACGGACTCTCTTACCGTGCTGGCTAAAGAGCACTTCTGCGTGCGTTCTTACCTCAAGCTCAACAAAGCCATGAAGCGCGGGCAGATGCTTGACCTGTACTTCACCAAGGAACTCGGAGATTATCCCTGGCGTTCAGGCGACCCTCAGTGGTTCCGCCAGCAGCTCAAAGCCCTGTGGCCACAAGAAGTGAAGCAGTACACGCTCGGAGGGATCTGGTGCGAGAGCGTGGATCTTGCAGAACTCGCGCAGCCCGCACCCGGCAACAACGGCCAGCCCAAGGATTACCGTTTCAAGGTGAAGGCTCCGGCCCGCACGCTGTTCATAGAGGAAAGCGGTGCCCACAAGGCCGACAGAGGCCTCCGCGGGCGCAATATCGCCCTCTGGCAGAGTCACGGACGCTATTACGACAACGGAGCCGGCTGCTGGAGCTGGCAGCGCTCCCCCAACTGGCGAACTACCGAAGACCTATATACCCAGAGCTACGTGCTTCCATTCCTCATACCCATGCTGGAGAGAGCTGGCGCGTATGTGCTCACCCCGCGCGAAAGGGATACCAACAGCACAGAGGTCGTAATCGACAACGACCGATCCTTCCGCTCCCCCGGATTCCCAGTCCGAACCCATGGTTCCTACAAGGAAAAAGGCTCCTGGAAGGATGCCGGAGAGGGATTTGCAGACAAGAAAGAAGTTTATGTGAAGGAGGATAATCCCTTCACACTCGGCACAGCCCGCCAGGCATCCTGCGTGAGCGGGAAAGGCAATTCCAGCATACGATGGAATCCGGAACTGGAGGAAAACGGACGTTTCTGCGTATACATCTCCTACAAGACCCTGCCGAACAGCAGCCGTAATGCCCATTACACCGTAGAACACCGTGGAGGCCGAAGCGAATTCATCGTCAACCAGAAGATAGGGGGCGGCACCTGGATATTCCTCGGCGAATTCGAACTCGGGCCGGACTCCTATATAATGCTGGACAACGGCACCCCCTCTGGCCGCTCACTTGAAAAAGGCAGCGTG
>R23__coassemble_825_pt1 | contig 17844 bp, 8 predicted proteins | sample R23__metabat2_low_PE_050 | metagenome-assembled genome bin R23 | reverse complement strand
TTTGGAACCGGCTGCGGCAAGAGCGGTCTGCCATTCAGAGGAACTCATATCCCAGACGTGGTCTTCCTTTGGTGCACTATCCACATAGGTAAATACAATCTTGTAGTAGCAGATACCTCCATCCGCGCCATAGATTAACACATCTCCAGCAGGGACATTCTCGAATGTTGCGGCAACAGGAACCTTGCTGGTGCTGGTAACCGTAGATTTAACAGCCTCCGAATCTCCCGCCTTGACAGTTACACCACGGGCGGCATTGTTGCCAGAGTTGGAGAATACCACAGTGAGCGTACCTTCCGCAGGGGCAGTGAACTTGAGATAATGGTTACTGGTCTTTCCGGTCCCACCGGCCTGGATGTAGTAGTAGGTGTCATCCTCGACTTTCACATCGTTGTTCCACTTGCTCTTTTCGGTGGAGTACCACTGCAGGCCATCCACGGTCATATTCCAGTTGGCGATTGCAGTTCCTTTGGAACCGGCTGCGGCAAGAGCGGTCTGCCATTCAGAGGAACTCATATCCCAGGTAAGGGTCACTTCGCCTCCAGCCACCACCTTCTTGATGGTGAGTTTGCCTTCGCCGGCCTCAGATGCGACGTACTTGGTGGACGTTGCCACGGGCTTTGCGACGACACTGACAGGATACTCGCCCACAGCAAGTGCTGCCACATCGGCAGCTGCGATAGTGTAGCTTGTTTCGGTAAGAGTCTGCTTTGCGCCGTTGAATTCGAATTCATATTCAGCTGCGTTCTCAACTGCATCCCAGCTGATGACCACATCCTCCGCGGTGCCCTCGTCAAGTTTGTTCGGAGTCACGGTCACGACCGGAGTGCTCAGGGCGGTCACGGTTGCATCAGGAGTAAGACTCTTGCTCCAGGCAATCTTCTGGAGGGTGACGGCCTTGTCGGCAATCACGTAGATGCTGTTCTCACCTGCGAGGTCTCCGAGAAGCACGGTGTGCTCCTTGCCGTCGGCAAGCACAGGATAGCGGTCGCCAGCGGCAAGCACCTGCATGGAGCCGAGGCCATCGTCACTGGTGGCGGTCACCTTCACGGAGCCATAGCCCTTGGTGAGCACCTCGACTGCAGAGTAGGCAGGCACGCCCGCAGGGCTTACGGAAGCACCGGCAGAGAATAATATACCCTTGCTCATCACCACTTTTGCAGGCACGCTGGAAGTAGCGAAGATGCGGGCGTTACCGATAATGGTATTGGCGGTGAGTTCTTCGGTATCGTAGATGGTCTTCTCGCAGAAATTCCAAGTGAATGCATCTTCCTGAACGGTAAGGGCGGTCTCGCGTACCACGGCGGGCATCACTGCATCCCACCAGCGGGGATCGCCCGCCTTGAGGGTGCGGATCTGGTCGCCTGCGGTGCCGGCAAGATAGAGCTTGCCTGCTGCGGAATTAACGCATGGATCAGCGGTCAGCACGGTAGCATCGGTCTTGGCAATCTCCTCGAAGGTCTTCTCTCCTAGGGCGTCGGCGGGAGTTGCGACTGCGTTGGAGGTCCACCATGCCACGCCGGTGTTGAAATAGACATTGCCGGAGCACTCTACGCGATAGGAATCGGTGGAGTTGCGGCAGAGGCGTACCCATCCATTACTGGCTGCATCACCTTCCTCCTCGTTGTATTCGTTCAGGAACACGTTCTTGACAGCCTTAACACTCTTTGCTTCCGTGACTTTTCGCACGGCGAAAATACCGGCATTGTTGCTGTTGGGAGGAGTTGTGGTCACATAGTTGAAGGTGCAGTTTTCTACCAGCACATTGCCCACCTTGGCATTATTGCTTAGACGGAAGAACGTACGTGCGCATGCATAAAAAGTGGAGTTCTTCACGACAAAATCGCCGTTGTTGGCTGCCCGGACGTCGATGAAGTCACCGCCTCCTGAGCCATCGGCATTAATGTCGTGAACATAGCAGCCGTCAACAAGATAGGAGGCAACGGATGCAGATGAAGCACTCTCTGCGACAGAATAAATAGCCTTCTGGTAGTTGGTCACTTCGCAGTTGATCATCTCCACGGCAGTCATGCTGGCAGACAGATTCTCCACAGTCGCGCCAGTGCCGTCGCCGTCGAGAACCACATCCTCGACGTGCAGCTTGGTGGAACCGGATGCGAGAGAGAAGACCAGGCCCTTGATAGCGGGCTTCTTGCCTTCCTCGGTGGCATTGCCGTAGATGGTCACATCACCCTTGATGGTGGCAAACTTCTTGGTCTGATCCGGATAGATTGAGGTGATGTCGTAGGCATCGGCGCTGTAATCGAGCATCAGGAGGATGGATCCTGCCTGATTGTCGAGTGCTGCGAGCAGAGCCGCGGCGCTGGAAATGACGGTAGGAGTGCCGTCGATATTGGGACGGGTGTTCGCAGTAACGCTGCCACGCTTTCCGGCCTTGCCGAAGAGCAGGGTGAAGCGGTACTCGCGTCCGGCCTCGAGACCGGTAATGGTCTTGGATGAAGAGCCGATTTCCTCAACCTCGATGGCGATCTTGGTTTCGGGAGCGTCACCTTCCTTGAGCACCACGGGTTCTACCAGCACGGAGGTAAGGTCGGCTCCATCGTCAGCCTTGTCCCAGGCGATAGTGATGGAGTTCTGAGTGCGGGTCTTGACCACGGGATTGAGGGAGGCGCGAACCGGGAAAGTAGAAAAAGTACTCTCCAGATATATCCAGTTGGACGCCTGCAAATCCGGGTTGATGCCTCGCACACGGGCATAGAAAGACTTATCCACATCAAGACCATAAATGGTATAGGGGACTTCATCGGCAGTCACGGAGTACATGTCCACAAGGGTGCTGTCCGGATGATTATAAATCTCCAGTTCATAGCCTTCCGCATTCTTGATTTTCTGCCAGGTAAGGATAACATCCGTGCCTGTAGAAGGAATGACTTCGGCGTCGAACTTGGTTGGAGTAAGCACCCGGGTATAGGTGATTTCATCGAGCACTTCGGGACTCTGTTCGCAAGCAGTGAACATCAAAACTGTGCCCAGGATGCATAGTATGGATTTAAAAATAGTCTTCATAACGCGGTTCTATTAATATTGTGAATAGCCGTAGTCGTTGACCAATGCCCCCTGCATGGCACTCATGGTGCGGTCATACATGGGCCAGACAGACCTGGGATACGGATCGTCGAAACTGTTGCGATAGAAGAAATTCCAGCTGTAAGCACCGGTAGTGCTGTTGCGGAATGCCTCGGAACTGATGTAGCGCTCCTGAATCTTCCAGCCGTTAGGCTCGGCTACGGTGTAGTCGGCGGGAACCTGTCCGATTTCGTCTGCCTCCAGACCGAAGAACTCGATCTTCTGTGCGGCATGATTCTCGCGCCAGTACAGCGGATAGGTCTTGAACGTGCGCTCGTCAGTGGTGCGCTCGGTGGCATAAGACGCGTAGGCAGTATATGCTCCCTGCATCTTGGCCAGGTCTTCAATATCAGCTTTTTCTTCATCCAGGGCAATCTTGAGAAGGCCCCAGCGGATAAGGTCCTGCTTACGGACAAACTCGCCGGCCAGTTCAAGGGCCCTTTCCTGGAAGATGGCACCGAGAATGGTTGCCTTGTTGGCGTGATCGGTAATCATACCGTTACCGTCAGTACCGGCAGATCCAAGGGTAAGTGCGTCGACATCGGAATATCTGGTTGCTGCCTTGCCTGCCATGGCACGGTCGCGAACCTCGCCGAGATAAAGTTTTGCCTTGGGCAGGTCGCCGGTGCATGCAGCAAGTTCGGCACCCATGAGCAAAGCGTCGGAGTAACGCATTACAATGGGCTTGATGCCGTCGTCAAAACCTCCGTCATAGGGTTTTGCAGTCATCCACTCAAAGCGATACTTACCCCAGAACCAATAGTTTATGGCGCCTCGAAGCTCCCAGGCCTGGTTTTCCCCGTTCCATTGCATATTCACAACGGTAAGGTCGCGGCGAGAGTCATTCCTGTCATACTTGAACCAGAGGTTGGCGGTAGGATAGGAGCCGCCGCCGCGTGCAGAGTTGTTGGTAATCCAGGGGCCTCCCGCAGTATGAGGATAGGCATGGGTATAATTCCAACGGCCACGTCCATCGCTGAAGGGAATCACCCAGAGCACCTCGGGAGTGCCGGTCAGATGCTCGGAGTTGTTAAACTTGCGCCACAATGTCTCATAGGAGGGCTCGAGTGACGCCGTTTTGCTCTCGTAGATGTCGTCGATATGCCTCAGGGCCTTGGGATAAAGCACTGCAGCGGAGAGTTCGGGATCAGTGGTAAGACGCAGGGAACCGAGATTGCCGGTGCCCACCTTGCCTTCGTCCGGACGCCATGCCCAGCCTGCAGCCGAAAGGGCCACGCGTGCATAAAGAGCTTTTGCAAAAGCCTTGTTCATGCGGTCTGCACGGGTGGTCTGGGTGGCTTCACCGGGCCAGTAAAGACGATTCGCAGCCTCTTCCAAATCTGCAAGGACAACCTTGTAGATATCGTCGCGGTCAGACTTCTTCAGATATATGGTAGCTGTGCTGACAGGCTCGGTGCGGAGAGGAACTTCTCCCCACATCTTTATGAGTTCGTAATAGTAGAATGCCCTGTATGTAAGAGCCTCACCAAGCAGATAGGACATATCCTTGTCGTTATCCACATTCCCATAGGCACGCAGTCCTTTGATACACAGGTTTGCGCGCTCAATTCCGGCAACGATTTCATTGTATCCGTTAGTGGATGTGTTCAACTGGTTATCGTTGGTTGAGGAATTGTATTCGCTCATCCTGACACGGTCGTCAGCCGCACTCAGATCTTTATCAAGACTACCGGCAGAATTGGAACTATATGTTTCAACATCGGTATTCATACCATAGAAACAGTGGAGGCGGGCACGGTAAGAGTTGGTGTGTCCTACGATCTCGCCTATCCCGAAAACGCTATATTCAGCCAACGTGTAATTTGAGAATACGACATCATCGGCATAAGTAGACTTTGAAGGGGACTCTATGGCTTCGTCGAACATGCTGCAGGAAACAGCTGCAAGCATGAGTGAAAGTATGGAGATTAAATTTTTCATATTCATTGCCTCCTTAATTAGAATGTAAGGTTTATTCCAGCCACCCAACTATGACTCTTGGGATATGCAGAGTAATCCACATTGGGAGTCAGAGGGGTAGCCGTACGTGTGTCCACCTCGGGATCGTATCCCGAATAAGGAGTGAGGCAGAAAACATTGTTCGCCGTCACGTACACCCGCACCTTATTGAGTTTATACTTCTGCGTCACATTCTCAGGGATTGTGTATCCAATGGTGATGGTCGCAAGACGGAGGAAGGAAGCGTCTTCCAGTGCATAGGACTGGCAGATACGCTTTGTATTGTAGGGCGCCCACATGGTCTTGCCCTTGTTAGCCGCAGCAAGTTCATCGAGTTTGGTGATAATTTTGCCGGTCTTCCAATCTACATTTGTCCAACGGTTGTCGGGGCTCATGGAGTCAATAACATTCTGGCCTGCGACACCACGGATGGTGGAGAAGTCAACCTTGTTCGCGTTATAGACCTTATTGCCGTAAGAGTATGTGAAGTTGGAAGCAAAGTCGAAGTTCTTCCAATATGCAGAAATACTGAAACCTCCGGTGAACAACGGCTGTACGTTGCCCAGGAGAGTAATATCGTTATTATCGATGACACCGTCTTTCTTACCGTCGGGACCGCTGACATCCTTCAGTTTCATGGCACCTGGACGGGCGGCATATCCGGTAATTCCCGACGAATCCGGAATACCATCCTTAAGGGTCCATGCACCGGTCGCAGCATCGTAGTTAAAGCTGTTGATAGCATAGAATCCGTCATTGACAAATCCATAAATATCCCCGAGAGGACGCCCTTCAGTAACCTTGAAATCATAGGTAATCTCTGACGAGAACATCCCGGCATTCTCGGTTATTTCACTCATTCCGCCAAGATCCATAACACGGTTCTGGTTGAAAGAAATATTGCCATCGAAATTGATTCCGTGATCCTTCTCGCGCACCAGGGCCCCGCCGACGGAAAGTTCGACACCGCGGTTACGGATAGAACCGAGATTGCGATACTGATAGTTATAACCGGAGCCAGTCACATCATAATGGATCAACAGGTCTTTGGTATCTGCCTGATAAACCTCGAGGCTACCATAAAAACGGCTCTTGAAGAGACTCCAGTCCAAGCCAAAGTTATGCGAATAAGTGGTCTCCCACTTCAGTTTGGGATTGGCCATGTCGCTGCCAGCCCCCCACCATACCTTGCTCTGGCTTATCCAGTCGTTGCTTCCCTGACGGGGGCCGTATTCCTGCATAGTCTTGCCCGAAGGGATGTTGTTGTTGCCGGCCGTACCGAAACTGTAGCGGAGTTTGAGGTTATCCAGCCAAGTGCGGGTATTCTCCATAAAGTCCTCTCCGGAGATACGCCAGGAAGCAGCGAAGGAAGGGAAGTATCCCCACTTGTTGCCCTTGGTAAACTTGGAGGAACCATCCGCACGCATCGTAGCGGAAATCTGATACTTTTCCTCGTAAGAATAGTTTACACGACCGAAGAAAGAGAGAATCTTATCGTCGTTGGCATATGTGTTACCTATTGCTTTGGGGGCTTCGCCGGAAGCAGTGAAATTCCATGCCATGGCAGCATCGAAGAAATCCGGCAGACCGTCCATCACCGTATTGAAGGTGTTGGACTTGCTGATGATATATTCCGTACCCACCAACACATTAATCTTGTGGTTTTCCGGAATCAGAGCCTTTAAGTCATAGTTGAGAGTATTGGTATTACGTATCTTGCGCCGGGTGGCATCTTTATATTCCGCTGCAGGATTGGTCCGGTATCCCGGGGTGGCGTTTTGACGTACATAATAGTTGGTTAAGCCATAGAATTTGTCGTCGGTACGGCGATATTCGTCCAGGCCACCTTCCAGACGGAGGGTAAGATTGTCGACAATCTTCCACTGGAAAGCACCGTTCGCAGTCCATTGCGTACGATTCTGGCGGGAATCGCTGTCGGAGATGGCAACCAGCGGATTAACTGAACTCTGGTAATCTTCCTCAATATCACTGTCGCTCAGGATAGCACTGACAGGAATGGGTGAGTAGACTATCGAATTCTTCAGACGGCTCTGAGAAGTAGATCCGCGGTCATTTATGGCGTTTGCACCTGATCCGCTTACTTTAACATTGGAATAGCGCAGATTGATATCAAGGCTCGTATTCTTGGAAGTTTTGATATTGCTCTTGAAATTGAGGTTGTTACGGCTGTAGTCGGAGCCCATCATGATTGCGGTCTCGTCGAAGTGGGCGTAACCGACAGTCCACTTTATCTTGTCGGTACCTCCGGAAACGCTGAGGTTGTGAGAAAGGTTGTGCCCGGTGCGGCCGAATACCTGATCAATCCAGTCATTGGTGGGCATCCCCTTATAGAGTTCCATGTCTCCGAAAACACCGTAACGGGACTCATAGAAGCTGGAAACGTTATCCTTATAGAGGGCATACTCGTACTGGGTGCGCACAAAGTCATAGGCATTCTGGGGTACGAATGCACTCCTGTTCGCCATGTTTTTCACGCCTGCATAAGCGTTGAAATTAACGGTGACCTTGCCTTCCTTTCCGCTCTTGGTGGTGACGATGATAACACCGTTTGCACCGCGGCTGCCGTAGATTGCCGTGGAGAATGCGTCCTTGAGGACATCGATGCTCTGGATGTCGGAAGCGGGAATGTCGGAAATGCTCTCCATCGGGAATCCGTCCACGATATAGAGAGGCGAACTGTCCTGAGTGATGGAGCCGGCACCACGGACGCGGATCTTGATGTCGGCGTCGGGGTTGCCTTCGGTCGTGGTCACCTGCACACCGGCCATCTTACCGGCCATTGCCTCAGTGACGGAAGCCACAGGCACCTGGTTCAGGGCCTCTGAATTCACGGATGAAATCGAACCTACCACATCGCGGCGGGTAACGGTCGCATAACCCACGACCACCACCTCGTCGAGGAAGGTTGCATCGGGCTTCAACTGCACGTCGATCTTAGTGCGTCCTGCAATGGCCACGGTCTGATCCGCGAGGCCGATGAAGGAAAACACAAGATTAGCTGCGTTCTGGGGGACCACGAGTTCATAGTCTCCATCAAGACCGGTGACCGTTCCGGTGGTAGTGCCTTCCACGAAGACACCGGCACCCATAAGCGGCTCGCCGTTCTCGTCGGTCACGACACCCGTAATCTTAAGTGTCTGAGCCGTCAGAGACAGGCTGGTTCCAAGGCAGAGAAGCGCAAGAATGAGTTTCTTTGCTAAACTTTTCATTGGTTATAAATTAAAAACAGTAGTTATTAGTCTAGTTTCGGCCGTCAAATATAAGAATAAAAAATTGATTTCCGTGCACGTGCACGGAAATATTTTTATTCAGCCTTGACAATATCCTTCACGAGATAGTGCAAATACATCTCGAGGTTGGTGTAGCGATTATGCTTGTCGAGCCATTTGGCCGCTCCGTCGGAGGCGTCATTTTTCTTGAGCCCAAACTGGTCTTCAAACCAATCCGGCATACCATCTCCATCAGTATCAACAACTTGCGCTATTTCACCTGTAGTAGCCTTATACTCTGGCCAACCACCAGCATTGGCTTGGGAATCTATTATCCCCCTGGTGCCGTTGGGAGCTGTACCGGTCTTGACTTCATTCACTATACGGGCATCGACAGCATCCCTTTTGAGGCTTGCACCGGCGTGTGCGAGCACGGTTTCATATGCATCGGCAGCATTTTGCTTGTTTACCTTGCTTCCGTTATAGGATATATCGAATGCAGATGTGGACTGTATGCTCCCGGAAGGGGTTCCATTGGGCTGCAGTCCCACATAGTTGTCGGCGTTTACGCTATTGCATAATCCTTTCTGCGAATCGGTGAGATCGGAACATCCGGCATCAAAATAGTTCCCACCCAAATGGAACACGCCCCATATGCCTTTGGCGTTGGTATTGGAACCATCATCGGCATTGGGAGAGAATATCCGGTTCACAAGCGAACTCTTCTTTGCTGTTGAAGGGCCAGGCTTGTAGTAGTTGTTTATAAAGTTGAAGGATCCGCCTTCACCTGCATATCCTCCGTTGGTGGGCCCCCAGTTGTAGAACACGTTATTCACAATCTCGGTTTTCTCATTCTCCGGTTTTCCCGTATAGCGGCTTCCGCAAAGCCGGGGCGTACGGGAGGTATGATGAGCGATTAGATTATGGGAGAATGTTGCACCGTGTCCGCCCCAGATGCCACCATACCCGTGATTCCCCTTAGGATGATAAGAATTGCTCAGGCTCTCGGCAATAATGCAGTACTGCATCGTGAAATGGTCATTGTCGTAGAAAGAGGCGCATTCGTCGATGCACCATGACATAGAGCAATGGTCCAAAATAATATCCGAATGGTTGCGCCCCCAGATGCAGTCTTCCATCGGGATGGATTTGCCCTTATCTACCAATTCCTGCCACTGCTCAGGGGTCAGAGATTCCTTGTACGCCTTTGCAGCCACATCACCCATGCGAAATCTGATAAAACGTATAATCAGGTTATCTGCACTTGTTTCGGTAGACCATCCGCTGATGCAGATGCCGTCCCCAGGAGCGGTCTGCCCGGCAATAGTCACATTGCCCTTTCCGATGGGAAGGTTTGATTGCAGCTCGATGCGGCCTGACACATCAAATACTATAGTGCGCGCACCGGATTCTTTTAATGCAGCACGAAGAGACCCATCACCACTGTCATTAAGGTTAGTAACGTGGATAACTTTACCTCCCCGGCCTCCTGTGGTGAACATTCCGCAACCCTCGGCACCAGGGAACGCCCTTGTAAGGCCGTCAGCGTCTTCAGGCGCAGGAATAGCGAACCGGGCATAAACCTCGTCGGTGACGGGTGTGCCAGGAGTTACCGGAGTATCCGGGTTGTCGGGGTTGTCCGGAGTCTGTCCGGCTTCGATTTCGATAGTGAGCGGCTGGCTCCACTCGCTGAACACATCTCCCGTGAACGCACGCACCTGGAACTGATAAGTACTTCCCTGTGTGAGTTTATCGACGATGATATTCGTATTCTTGGTAGTGGAGGACTGAATAACTTTGCCGCTTTCCTCCAGCTTCCACTCATAGTTTTCTGCTCCTTCGACAGCATCCCATACCACTACGGCTGAATGAGTGGTTTTTGTATTGAGATTAAGTCCTGAAGGAGCGTCAAGGCTGGTGATTCCTCCGCCGCCATTTTCTTTTTCACCGCAAGCCGCGATGCTGGCCGCCACTGCCAGGCAGCATATCCATTTCATATGATTCATATTCTATTCTCATAGTAAAGCGAAGCCCAGATGAAGGGCCCTATGCCCTTGGGATCGTTCTCGCATTTCTTTTCGTGGATGTAATAGTCGTAGTCGCCGCTGCGGTTCTCCTTTCCCCCGAGGCCTGCCACTGCGCAGCATTCGGTGAGGGTGATGGTGCCGTCGGTCTCTTCGCGGATGAAGGTCTTGACCAGTTTCCGGTAGAGTCTGCGGGCATATTTGCCGTATTCGGGAGCATATCCCTTCGCGGCTGCCTTCAGATAGACATAGGTGAACATGGCGGAGCAGGTGGACTCGATGTAATTACCCTCGCGTCCGGGGCAGTCCAGTACCTGATACCACATTGCGGTGGCGGGATCGTCGTATTCCTGGAGACGGTCAAGAAGGGTGCGGAGGATGCTTATCAGGCCTTCACGGTCCGGATGATTCTCCGGCATCCAGTCCAGCACGTCCACCAGGGCCATAAGATACCAGCCCATTGCCCTTCCCCATGCGTGGGCGGACTGGCCGGTGGCCGGATCTGCCCAGAACATGCTGCGGGTCTCGTCCCAGGCATGCCGGAGAAGGCCCGTGGCCGGATCGTAGCACTTGTCGTATGCCACGCGGAACTGCAGGGCTATGTCATCGAAATTGGCGCTTATCTCACTATCGTTCAGATACTTTGCGCTGTATTCCGCGTAGAATGGCTCTCCCATATAGAGGCCGTCCAGCCATACCTGGTAAGGATATATCTTCTTGTGCCAGAAGGCTCCCGCCTCGGTGCGGGGCTGGGTTTTTACCTGCATGTAGATACTGTCCAGCGCTGCGCGGTATTTCTCCCTGCCGGTCTGGTCGTATAGATTGAACAGTGTCCGCGCCGGGCACACATGATCCAGGCTGTAGTTGGATAATTTGTAATTCGCCCCCACGCTCCCATCCTCCCGGATTATAGCATCGTACCAGGCGTCTACGTACTGCAACGCGCTGGCCTTCGGACGGGCAATGCAGGCACTGTCGGCCCCTTGTGGGTCACAGGCCTGCCCTTTGCCCGTCGCGGAGGGCCCTAAGTCCAGGAACGACAGTAGTTCCAGGCCGGTGGTGTAATTCCACTTCAGACGCCCCGCCATCCCGTCAAGATCCGCCGCAGTCGGGCACCGCCTCATCTCCGACTCCATCATCCGCCGCGACAGCGGCTGGCGATCACAGGCAAACAGCGCACTCAGCGCCGCAAATATCAAAACAAAGCGTCTCATTTATTGTCGAAAGGATTCCATTTTATGCCGTCCTGCTCCTGGAACATCACCTTCTCGAAGGAGTATTCCGCAGCCTGCTTATCGCTTAGCTGCTTGCTCCATTTCACGCGCTCCTTCTTGGAAGCCGCACCGGGGCCAAAGTTCTTATACTCAGCGTAATAGGAGTTTTTCTTAGTATCCGGCTTGCCAGGTTTCTCCCAGTCGTGCCAACCTTCCGCCACAATGTGCTCACCGAGTTCGCACTCCATGAAAACAGTCTTGGCATAGGCGCCCCAGGGGCGGCCGAGATAGCATTTGTCGATGCCGGGTGCGGCGGTGAGTTTGCAGTTTTTGAACACGTATCCGTACTTCTGCCCCTGCAGGGTGGAAGCGGCCGTCACGTAGCTATTCTTCTTGCTGTGGATGGTGCAGTTCTCGAAATACGCGATCGACGGACCGAAGATGAAGTCGGTCGTGCCCTCTATGTAACAGTCCAGGAAGTAGTTGCGCTTGATTCCGCCATCCTTTCCGTATCGGCCGTAGGTGTAGACCGTATCCTGGTTGCCGATCAGGCGGCAGCGGTGGAAGAAGAGGAAGTCGCCGTCGGTGAAGAGGGCCACCGCCTGGGCTATCTCCTTGCCCTCCCCGGCGCTGTTCTCTATGGTCAGATCCTCCATGGTCACATAGCTGGAGTGGATGTAGACGCTGGCGCTGCCGGACGTTCCCATCGGAAATCCGCCCACGGGCCAGGGCTTGCGGGCGTACTTGTCGAAGGTGATGATGGTCTTTTCTGCGCCCTCGCCGCTGATGTGCAGGCGGAATTTGTTGTGAGGGATGGTGACCATTTCCTTATATATACCTGCGCGTATGCGGATGCGCGTGATGCGCTCGTGCGAATAGTCGGGGCAGGCGTCGATGGCCTCCTGCACGGTCATGAAGTCGCCGTGGCCGTCTGCGGAAACCACTATGTCATAGCTGATCAGGTGCTCCGCGATTTCGGGGAGTTGCTCGCGTATCTTCTCGCAGACGAGTTCGGTCACCTTGCGGGCTCCGCAGGCGATGGTGTGGGTGTTGTCGTTCTTGCCGGTGCTGATCATGAAGTAGGGCTTCGAGCCCTCATCGCCCAGGCTCTCGAGCCAGTCGAGTGTGGCCGTGGTCATGTCCAGCAGGGGGACGTTCTCTTCTTCCGCAACCTGCTTCATGGCCGCGGGATAGTCGCCGTGATGATTTCGGTCGAGGACGCCGTTCTTGAAGTGCCGGCGGGCGATGGGAGTCAGCAGAACCGGCTTCGCACCCTTCTCCCGGGCGGTTTTGATGAAGAAACGGAGGTTGTCCTGGTAGGCCCCGAACGCGGCCGCATAGCGGGCCGGATCATCCTTCTTGGAATCGTTGTGGCCGAACTGGATGAAGAGATAATCCCCCGGCTGAAGGTTTGCTTCCACCTTGTCCCAGAGCCCCAGGTCCCTGAAACTCTTGGTGCTGCGCCCGTTCTGGGCATAATTGATGACCGTCACGCCCTCGTCCAGGAAGTTCTGGAACATCATGCCCCAGCCGCGTTCAGGGCCCGCTTTCTGCAGGTTTTTCTCTGCCATGGTGGAATCTCCTATGGTGTGGATCGTGAATGCGCTGCAAAGCAGCCAGGATATCGCCAAGATACTTATCTTTTTCATCGTTGATAGTTTATATCTGATTATCAAGCATTTATCTATATATGTCTGGTACATTTTCACCAGACGATTTCACGTAACTATCTGTCACTCAGCGGAGAGTTTGCGATGGGCTTACCGTTAACCAGGACGTTGTCGAAGGTAATATCGGTGGCGAAGTGGATTTCGGCGGGTTTGTCGGCGGTGAAACTGCTGTTAGCGAAGGATATGCCGCTGACGGGGAGTTCGGGCAGGCCGTTGATGAAGATGGCCTGCTTTGCGCCGGCGCAGATGATGTCCGAAAAGTGGATGTCGCGCATCTCGGGAGTGGTTTCATCTACGTCGACGATGGGCTCGACGACGCCATCAGCCATGTCTGATGCGGCAACTCCAGCGTAGTAGAGATTGAAGATAACTCCGTAAGAGACAATATCTTTCATGTAGACGCGCTCGCACCAGATGTCTTTTACCAGGCCGCCGCGGCCCCGGGTGCTCTTGAAGCGAAGACCCACGTCGGTGCCGATGAAACGGCAGTCGCGCACTACTATGTTCTCCACGCCTCCGGACATTTCGCTGCCTACCACGAATCCACCATGACCGTGATAGACAGTGCAGTCGGAGATGATGAGGTTACGGCACTTGCGCGCGTGGCGGCGGCCGTCGGCATCCTTGCCGGACTTGATGCAGATGGCATCGTCGCCCACGTCGAAGGAGGATCCGGTGAGGATCACACCCTCGCAAGCGTCGATGTCGATGCCGTCACCGTTAGCGGAATAATGCGGGTTGCGAACGGTTATATCCCTGATCGTCAAGTCTTTGCACCAAAGAGGATGGATATTCCAGCATGGGCTGTTCTGGAAGGTGCAGTCCTGCAAAAGGATGCGCTCGCAGTTCCTTAGGCTGACCATCACCGGGCGGAGGAAGGTCTTGATTTCGTTCTCGTCCAGCGACGGGTCGGGATAGTTCAGGCTGCCAGCCGTGGCGCGCGCCTTAGCGTAGCCTTCGTCCGGGAACCAGTTCTTGCCGTCTTCGCTAACTATGCCGCCACGCTTGAGAATGACCTTCCACTGATCGTCCGAAACCTTGCGGCGCTTGACCTCGCGCCAGAATTCCCCGCTGCCATCGATTACGCCACCGCCGGTAATGGCGATGTCGGTAGCTCCCTCGGCGTGGATTGGACTAAGGCAGCGGCGGACGTCCAACCCTTCGAAATTCGTGTCAATTATGGGATAGAGGTCCTGGTCGGGGTCGAAAACTATGATTGCGTTCTTGTCGACATTCAGCTCGATGTGGCTCTGCAGGCCGATGGGGCCTGTGCGCCAGATGCCTGCGGGCACCACAAGGCGGCCGCCGCCCTTCTGCACGAGGGCGTCGATGGCATCGGCGAATGCCTGCGTGTTCAGCGTCACTCCGTCCGGCGCGCCGCCGAAGTCCAGCAGGTTCACGCTACGGGACGGAATACGGGGAGCCTGCACCTTCGGCATATCGAAGGGAAGGTCTTTATAAAGATCATTTTCCGCACTGCAGGCACCCAGAAGGGCGGTTGCAGCGAATAAAAATATCAGTGCACGGGCTTTCATCGGTTATCAGTTAATGTCTCTATCTTGCAAAGATAGAAACATTTTCCGAAAAACCGTGCCCGTGCACGGAAATCGTTCTATTTATTGAGAAACCTTTACGGCCGTTATCGTAGGATAAGCTATTCCTACATACCCCATGTCTTCAATAACAGCATATAAGCCCCTGTCACCAAAATTCAGGCCGTATATCTTTCCATCGCCATCTCGGTAAATACTTGCAACGATATATCCATCTGTTCCTACGGCTTCCTGTTCATCTTCCGGCAGGCTGGCATCGTAAGTCAACCAGCACAGCGTGATAGGGAAGCCCCGATACGTATATTCAGACGTCTGTCCGCAAGGTATAAGTATCGACGATAGGTCATCGCTAAGGTCACCATAGAACATTGTAGACTCGTCCGCCCAGTTGGTGTTGGCAAAAAGATTATAGAAACCGATACGTGAGCCTGAAGGGATGATGGTCATAGTCCACTCGCTATTCGGGCTGGCATAAACGGAACTGCTTACGGTATAATCCCCGGCAAGCTCCTGAAGGATAGCCTCGCTCTGCTTCTTCTTCATATAAGTATCGTGATCGAACTGGTATTCCTTGTCTTCGCTCCAGTCCTGAACTTCAGAGGAGAAATTGCTGGACACGTTTTCATCGAGCACCAATGCCAGGGTATACTGCCTGCCGGCAGAGAAAGCCAGGGAACCTGAAATGCAATCGAATGCATATTCCTTCCCATCAGCGGTTTTGAGAACGATCGTGGGACGTACGTTACCCTGCGGCACCGTGACCAGTTTCCAGCTATTGGCACCGTCGGGATTGGCCTTGATGGTGCCCAAAGTGCCGTCATTCACTCCGGAATAACGGAGATAACGCCCATAAACGCCGGCAAGATACGCCTCGGTTATCTCCACGCCCAATTTATTGTCGACCGAGATAACGACCTTGGCGACTGCGCGGCGGAACGTAAGATTCACGGTCTTGCCGGGTGCGGCTTCAGTGAAACCGTACATTTGATTGGAAGCAGAATAGCCTGCAAACGAGGACTGGTCAGCTTCAACTTCAATAAGGTGACCGTCTGGATAGTCGGCCACATCTCCAAAGGTGCCATCGTTGTATATGTGGAAATTCTCCCTGTAAGGATAAACCGCATAGAACATGGTCTGTGTCTTCTGCCCGGGGAGCCAGCTGATTCCATCTCCGACAGGGACCAGGGCTCCGTCCCGATAAACATATTTGACATTATCTGCATTTATGGGATTCAGAGCTGTTATTCCTATGGCGTCACCGTTGTCGAAACCGGCATCACCGGCCTTGAGGGTATACTGACCTACCGAGCCTGTAAAAGTAACCCTGAGGTCATCAGCATCCGTAAAAATGCCACGTTCCATACGTGAGCAGGAAGCAAATACGGCAATTGCCGATGCAATTATCATTATTAACTTTTTCATGGCCGTAATCAGTTATTGATTGTAAATGTAACTGCAGAGTTCACCTCTGTTATCCCTGCATCTTCGGAATAAATCACATGGACAGACCCCTTCTCGAATGTAATGACATTGTTTTCAATGCTGCCATACACACTCTGGCCGTCTATGAATATCGGATAATAGAAACCGGGATCATCCTTAGGCCAGAATACATACTGGAGACCGGTATTGCTCATTAAGAAAGACACCAGATTCCCCTCGTGATACTGGTCGCTTAAGCCTACATAGAGCACAACGTGACCGGAGCCGACATTGACTCCACTGCCCTTCAGGTAATCGAACGGACCGACTGCGCGGAACACATTCTCATCATACTTGTTCTTTTGCCAGGGAACCGTGATTGTTGAATTCGGAGCTGCGGAGAAGCCAAAGCCGTCAAGAATGTTACCATTGATTGTAACGGTTCCTGCGTCCGCCCACGTGTCCGCATCCACGAAAGCGAATCCAATCTTCTCTTTCACCAAATCATACGATATCGTGACCTTGCAAGGATATTCCGGAGCAATCCAGTAATACAAAGTTTTCATGGCCTCATATTCGCCGTCGAACTGGATATAATTGTCTTCGAATCCCCTGCCGACGAACTTGTTGTCGATGTAGACAATGCAGTATTCCCGACCCTTGAACTCTCTTGTAATAGACCAGACACAGTCTCCTGCATAATCCATCTTCTCAAATGTGTTGTTGACACTGAGATAACAGTCATGTTCAGCCACATCGACACCTGCATTCGGAGTATAAGGGATGGTGCCGCCGGCAACCCAATCATCTATGGTATAGGTGTAGGAGACAGCCTGTTCGGCGGGTGCAGGACTTGCTGTCAAGGTAGCGGTCACCATCTTTCCGGATTCCAGCTCACCATCAGTGGCGGACGGGGTAAACTCATAGGTCTTTCCATCATTTGCAGTAACCTTGATTACACCGGCATACTTCTTATGGGGAGCAACGATAGCCTCCCACTTGCCTTCGGAATTCTTGAAAGCGATAACGGCAGATGAAACATTGACGGCCGTGTATGTACCCGCTACTATATCCGCTTCCAGAGTAAGAGGCACATTCTCTACAGAAACCGCTGTGGCTTCAACTCCCTCCACACTTATGACAAGTTTGGACATCCTGTGGGCGAACGCAAGCTGCACGGTTCCCTCCTTTGCTTCAACCACGGATGTCAGAAGATCGGAATCCGCAGTACCTCGGGACTGGTTTCCGTTTGCGGAGAACGAGAAGGATTTAGTAGGGTCAAGACCGTTCCTGAAAGGATACATTCCGATAAACTTCACATTCTGACTTTGGTCGGAAGCCCAGCAGATAGGATCATCGGCACTCAATGCGCCACTTTTCACAGTGTAGCACACATTGGTCCTGTTGATAGGGGCAAGGGCAGTGATACCGATAGCGTCACCTTCATCGAAGGATGTGCCGGATGAGACCTTAGTAAAGTCGCCGACAAGTGCCGTAAAGACCACCGGATCCGCTTTCTGCCCTCCGGGTTCAATGCCCGGGATGTTCATTTCTTCGCATGCGACAAAGCATAGCATTGCCGCAAGGACGGGGAACAGCAGTTTTTTCATTTTATAATTGATTAAAAAACACAATACTTCGTTAAAAATTTAAAAACTATATAATTTTCAATTCATTACAACAAC
>R23__coassemble_767_pt1 | contig 18957 bp, 13 predicted proteins | sample R23__metabat2_low_PE_050 | metagenome-assembled genome bin R23 | reverse complement strand
TTAGGGGCGCTGCCCCTAAAGTACCCCGCGGCTCCCGGCCTTAGTCCTTCGGACCGGCCTCCGCCGTTCGCGCTGGTGCGCTCATTGCCAATCTTTGCCGTTCAGATCGGGACCGGCGGTTCGCTTGAAGGCTCAGCAAAGCCGTAATCCCTGAGTAAGAGGGATGTGCGCTGACTTCCACTGGCCTCCGCTGTTCGCGCTGGGGCGCTCAGAGACCCACGGGCAGGAAAACACGTCATATTCTGCCCGGGCATAGGAAAAACGGGCCTGCGGGCAGGAAATTGCCCAATAATCTGCCCGTGCAGTGACATCGGGTTATTTCGCGCTGGGGCGCTAAAACTATTTACAAAAACAGGCTTCGGCGGCCGATTCTTGTAAAAATAGTGGCAAAAATTGGCGGTTATTTTACAAAATCATGCATTCCAGGCGGGTTTGTGTAAACACGTTTATAAACGTTTAACCATGAGTTATTGTTTATTCCATAAACTTAACTATATTTGTAAAAGTTTATGAAATGAACTTAAATTATATAGGTATGAAACTGAAACATTTACTTCCTTTCTTTGCCATGGCGGCAGGAATTTTTGCGGGGTGTTCCGAGAAAGACGCAGAAATCTTGGATAAAGAAACCAAAGACGAACTTGCCGTCTCTCCTGCATCGCAGAAGATTGCCAAAGACGGTACGGCAAGCTTTACTTTCACTCTTACGCTGACTTCGCCCAGCGGAACAGTCTATAATCTCAAAGAGACGAATACCACGGCAACTGTCAGCTTCGAGGCAACCGGCGGTAGCGTGAGCCCTGCCAGTGTTACCACCGATGAAAACGGACAGGTTACCGTGACCTTCACCGCACCTGATCCGAAGACTTTTACCGGGGGAACGGTCAAGGGTGTCGTCAAAAATGTGAAGGGCGTTGTGGACCAGCAAGGAAACCTTGCCACCGCCACGGCGGAAGTGCTGCCTAGGGATGCATCGGATGACAAACCTATAGACAGGGCAGTGGACCTCAAAGATAATACCTATGCAATCGAAAAGGGTGGAGAGCTCATAGGAACATACCCTCTTTCCCAGACGGATTCTCGCTGGTACGTGGCTCGTGCTTCCATGGACAAGACCAAAGAGGCCCTCAAGATGGAACTGATGGATGAGGATCCAGTGCAGAGTACCATGGGATGGGGCATGTGGGAACTCCCCACAGATCTCAATGGTCAGGTTACCAATATCGATGAGAGTTTCACAAGTAAGTATTCCTGGGCGGCAGGTAAGTTCGGCTCTTTCCGTGCAGGAAAACAGTTATCGGCGCACATGGGAAAAGGTGGCAATGTGAAGAGCGGTCAGATTCAGATCAAGACAAGGACCAAGGGCTATTCTGGAGAGTACCAGTTCCTGTTTATCCTCGTATTCGAGAATGAATCCTGGGACAGCGCTACCCAGACCAATATCCCCGATGGCGAATATACCATCTACGGCAACGCAATCGTGAATGAATACAAGCCCGTGCTGAACAGCTTCATGATCTCGGCACCTGCCGACTGGGTGCAGGTGGGTAAGAGCATTACCGTGGATGCCGACTGGTGGGACGATGGCGCCGAGTTCGATTGGAGCAAAGTCAAGCTCATCGCTCAGGAGAAGGGCCAGAGCAGTAGCCAGGATGTGGATGAAGGCTACTTCCAGTGGAGCGCCTCCGACCACACCCTCAAGGCTGTCAAGAGTTCCAACGACGTGAACGTATATCTCAAGTTCCAGTATGGCGACACGGATATGAAGACCACCTGTCAGATTGCCACCGGTCCGGGCTGGGATTACACTTCTTTCTCCTTCGAACCTGCCCGTCTTGTCATGGATAAGTACGACGCCATGTACCTGAACGTTGACAAGTACGCACCTACTAATCTTACTTGGAACTGGGCTGCCATCGAAATCGATCCGGAAAGCGATCCCACGGAAGCCTTCTGGCTCGATAAGAATATCCATAAGCTCTATAACTTCAGCGGAAAAGCAGGCCAGACCTACAATCTTCGCTTCCGCATAAGGAGCAATTATTCGGTGGGCGCTCCACTTGAGGTGTATGTGGTGGATCAGAAGCCTGATTCCTTCGAGATTACCTATCAGCAGAACGGCACTTATAAGCCGTGGGCCAACGGCTCTCCGGATGGGATCTGCAACTATGGTATGGGTCTGTCTCTCGGTGTAGAAACCAAACCGGCAGACTGCTACTGGAACTGGGCCGACGTGGAACTCATGCCCGGTTATGACAATACTTTCTCCTTCTCAGGAGTTGGCGGCCGCGATGATCACCCGAAACTCATGCTTAAAACCAGCCATGACGGAACACATCCCGGTGTTCAGGTAGGGTTCCGCCTCAAGTATGACCATAGCAAGACATCATACATCTACGTAACTCACAACTAAATTTACTATCTTTGCCCCTGTTATGGAAGAAAACTTTGACGCACTCGAAGTGATAGCCCGTACCAGGGGCAAAGTGGAAATGGACAGCACCCCCACAGGAAACTATCTGTTCATTCTGTGGGGCTCGCTGACCGCGTTTTTCTATCTGCTCGAATTCTTTCTTTTGAAAGCAGGGCAGACGTGGGCCGGCTGGCTTTGGGTTGGTATTCCGGTTATCGGTCTGCCTTTGATGTATATCATGCTCCGCAGGGGACATGAGAGGGATCACAGACGCACCCGCGGGTCGAAGCTCGTGCTGGATTACTGGATATTTGCGGCCTGCGCCATAGGCATAGGGGGAACCCTGTTCGGATTCCTGGACATTTATGAAATTGTAGAGAATCCATTGATTTGCATTCTGGTAGGCATAGGGAGTTTCATTACTGGGGAAGTGTTGCGTTTCCGCACCATGATTATCTGTGGCCTGGCAGGTGCGGCCATTGGCATCGGGGCTTTCTGCTTGCAGGGAGACCTGTGGTTTTGGCAGACGCTTGCTATCGTAGTGGTGGCGCTGGTGGCACTGGTGCTCCCGGGAGTTTTATTCAATAAAAGCGTAAAAAGTGTAATTTAAAGACCTGGATCCCATACTGCACAACGAGTTGAGGCTGAAGATCATGGCGGCCCTGGACTCGCTGGACGACGCGGACTTCGTTTACCTGAAGGAACTTACGAAGGCCACGTCGGGGAATCTCAGTGTACAGCTTTCCAATCTGGAGGAAGCGGGTTACATAAAGGTCTCCCGCAGCGGTGAAGGCCGCGGATCCCATACGGTCTGCCGCATAACATCCAAGGGAACCCGGGCGCTGGGGGATTATCAGCGCGCCCTCTTGTCTTATTTTTCGAAATAGGTTATAGTTTTTTTCACTATCTTTGAAAAAACTATTAACCAAATGAGCAGAATTATAGAATGCGTTCCGAATTTCAGTGAGGGGCGCAACAAATCCATCATAGACGCCATCGTGGCTGCAATCGCCTCTGTAAAGGGCGTTAAGGTGCTTAACGTAGATCCGGGGGAGGCTACCAACCGCACGGTAATCACCTTCGTTGGGTCGCCGGAAGATGTGGTCGAGGCTGCGTTCCAGGGTGCCGCCATGGCAAAGGAAAAGATAGACATGCGCCAGCATCACGGAGCTCATCCCCGCAGCGGGGCGCTCGACGTGCTGCCTCTAATCCCCATCGCGGGAATCACCCTCGAGGAGTGCGCGGAACTCGCCAGGAAGCTGGGCGAGCGCCTATACAAAGAACTCGGCATCCCGTGCTACTGCTACGAGGCGGCGGCATTCAAGCCCGAGCGCAAGAATCTGGCGGTGTGCCGTGCAGGAGAGTACGAGGCCCTGCCGGAGAAGATGGCGGATCCGGAGCGCAAGCCGGATTTCGGCGACGGATACAACGACACCGTTGCCCGGACCGGAGCCACCAACGTGGGCGCCCGCAACTTCCTCGTGGCGGTGAACTACAACCTGAATACCACCTCCACCCGCCGAGCTATGGCAATAGCCTTCGACGTGCGCGAGAAAGGCCGTAAGGCCAGAGAAGGTGGGAAGCTCACCGGCAAGTTGCTGAAGGATGAAAACGGCAACCAGATCTGGACGCCGGGCACCCTCAAGGGCTGCAAGGCAATTGGCTGGTACATAGATGAATACGGCATCGCGCAGGTGTCCATGAACATCACCGACATCGATGCCACCCCGCTCCACGTCGCATTCGAGGAAGTATCCCGCGCAGCAGCGGCCAGGGGCCTGCGTGTCACTGGTGCCGAGATAGTGGGCCTCGTGCCCAAGAAGGTGTTGGTAGAGGCCGGCAAGTTCTATCTTGAACGCCAGCAGCGATCCCTCGGCATCCCCGAAGAAGAGATAATTAAAATAGCCGTCAAGAGCATGTCGCTGGACGACCTCAAGCCCTTCGATCCGCGCGAGAAGGTTATCGAATATCTGATGGAAGATCCGGCCGAGATGGCCAAAAAGGAGCATCTGGTGCGCCTGAGCGTGAAGGATTTCGCAAAGGAGACCGCTTCGGAATCTCCCGCTCCCGGCGGCGGGTCTGTTTCCGCCTGCATGGGCGCTTTCGGCGCAGCCCTCGCCACGATGGTGGCCAATCTCTCCGCGCACAAGCGCGGATGGGACGAGCGCTGGAAGGAGTTCTCGGACGTTGCTGAAAAGGGCCAGGCCATCATGAAGGAACTTATCGACCTTGTAGATGAAGACACTGCCGCGTTCAACGGGATAATGGACGTGTTCGCCATGCCCAAGGGCACTCCGGAAGAGAAGGCCGCCCGCGACAAGGCGATGGAGGAGGCTACCCTCTATGCCGCATCTGTGCCGCTGAAGACCATGGAAGCTTCGCTGAAGGCTCTTCCGCTGGCGCTGGAGATGGCCGAGAAGGGGAATCCCGCTTCCGCCTCCGATGCCGGAGTAGCTGCCCTGGCCGCGACCGCGGCCATCCGCGGAGCTGCGCTGAACGTGCGAATCAACGCCGCCGGCCTCACGGACAAAGCTCCTGCCGAGCCGCTGCTGAAGCGGGCGGAAGAGATCATCGCAGAAGCCGAAAAGCTGCAGGACAAAGTGTTGAAAGCCGTAAACAATAACATAGGATGACCTTTCAAGAAGAAATACTGGCCGGAATTCCGGCGGGACTGCCGGAGCCTAAACCATACGACAAAGAAATAAACCACGCGCCCAAGCGCAAGGACATACTTACGGAAGAGCAGAAGGTGCTGGCGCTGAAGAACGCCCTGCGCTACTTCCCGGAGGTACTTCACGCAACGCTCGCACCCGAGTTCGCCGCGGAACTGAAGGCCTACGGTCGCATCTACATGTACCGCTACCGTCCTTCCTTTAAAATATATGCGCGCCCGATTGACGAGTATCCGGCAAAGAGCAGGCAGGCCGCGGCCATCATGGCCATGATCCAGAACAACCTGGACGAACGCGTGGCCCAGCATCCCCACGAACTCATAATCTACGGCGGCAACGGGGCCATCTTCCAGAACTGGGCGCAGTATCGCCTGGTAATGCAGTATCTGGCAACGATGACCGACGAGCAGACGCTGGTGATGTATTCCGGGCATCCGCTCGGGCTCTTCCCCAGCCACAAGGATGCGCCCAGGGTCATCGTCACCAATGGCATGGTCATCCCCAACTACTCCAAACCGGACGACTGGGAGCGTTTCAACGCCATGGGCGTGAGCCAGTACGGGCAGATGACTGCGGGGTCCTACATGTACATCGGCCCGCAGGGCATAGTGCATGGCACCACCATCACAGTGATGAATGCCGCGAGAAAGCAGGGCGGAAGTCCAGCCGGCAAACTATTTGTCACCGCTGGCCTGGGCGGGATGTCCGGCGCGCAACCCAAGGCGGGCAACATCGCCGGAGTGGTGAGCGTTACCGCCGAAATCAACCCCAAGGCGGCCGAAAAGCGCTTCCAGCAGGGTTGGGTGGACGAACTCCACAGCGATCTGGACGAACTCATCCCCCGCATCCGCGAGGCCGTGGCGGCCAAAAAGCCGGTGTCCCTGGCCTACGTTGGCAACGTGGTGGACCTCTGGGAACGCCTGGCCAATGAGGATATGCACGTAGATCTGGGTTCCGACCAGACCTCCCTCCACAATCCATGGGCGGGGGGATACTATCCCGTGGGCTACAGCCTGGAGGAATCCAAGCGCATGATGGCGGAGGAACCCGCCAGGTTCAAGGAGGCCGTTCAGGCATCCCTCCGCAGGCACGTGGCGGCCATCAACAAGTTGGCTGCCAAGGGGATGTACTTTTTCGACTACGGCAATGCCTTCCTGCTGGAAAGCTCCCGCGCCGGCGCGGACATCCTCAAGAAAGACGGCAGCTTCCGCTATCCGTCCTACGTGCAGGACATCATGGGCCCCATGTACTTCGACTATGGGTTCGGCCCGTTCCGCTGGGTGTGCATGAGCGAGGATCCTGCCGACCTGGCCAAGAGCGATGCACTCGCGGTGAAGGTACTCGGCGAGATTGCGGCCACTGCTCCCGCAGAGATAGCCGGGCAGATGCGGGACAATATCCACTGGATAGAAGAGGCCGGGCGCAATCACCTCGTGGTGGGCTCCCAGGCCCGCATCCTCTATGCCGACTGTGAGGGGCGCACCAAGATAGCCCTCGCCTTCAACGAGGCAATACGCAAGGGCGAAATCACAGCCCCGATAGTGCTCGGCCGCGACCATCACGACGTGTCCGGCACCGACAGTCCGTTCCGCGAAACCTCCAACATCTATGACGGATCTCAGTTCACCGCAGACATGGCTGTGCAGAACGTCATCGGTGACGGCTTCCGCGGCGCCACCTGGGTAAGCATCCACAACGGCGGCGGAGTAGGCTGGGGAGAGGTGATCAACGGTGGATTCGGAATGGTGATAGACGGATCCGAAGACTCCGCCCGCCACATACGGGAGATGCTCTTCTGGGATGTGAACAACGGCATAGCCCGCCGCAGTTGGGCCCGGAACGAGGGCGCCCGATTCGCCATCGAACGCGAGATGGACCGCACGCCCGGGCTGAAGGTCACCCTCCCGAACATGGCAGACGACGACCTCGTACGCAGTGCTTTGAAATAACCGATAACCATGAACCACATAATTTCCAACGAACGACTCACACTCGAACGCCTTAAGGCGATTATCGACAATAACGAAAAGCTTGTTTTATCGGAGGCATCCGAAGGTGCCATCATCAAGTGCCGGGAGTACCTCGACCGCAAGATGGAAGACATCGACCGTCCCCTTTACGGTATCACCACCGGATTCGGATCCCTCTACAACGTGACCATCCCGAAGGACGAACTTTCGCAGTTACAGTACAATCTGGTAGTATCCCACGCCTGTGGCGCCGGGGAGCCGGTACGCCCGGAGATAGTCAAGCTCATGCTTTTCCTTAAGGTGCAGAATCTTGCCTACGGCCATTCCGGCGTACAGCTCATCACGGTTCAGAGGCTGATGGACATGTTCAACGAGGATATCCTCCCCGTGGTCTATCAGCAGGGCTCCCTCGGTGCGTCCGGCGACCTCGCCCCTCTCGCGCACCTGAGCCTTCCGCTCATCGGCCTGGGAGAAGTCATGTACAAAGGCGAGATTCGCCCTTCCGCTGAAGTGTGGAAAGAAAAGGGATGGGAGCCCATCAAGCTGCAGTCCAAGGAAGGCCTTGCGCTGCTGAACGGCACCCAGTTCATGAGCGCGCACGCTGTCTGGTCCATCCTGAAGAGCATGCGCCTCTCGCGCTGGGCAGACCTCATCGGTGCCATGTCGCTCGATGCTTTCGACGGGCGAATAGAGCCCTTCCTTCCGCTGACGCATCAGCTGCGCCCGCATACCGGGCAGATATCCACGGGCAAGCGCTTCATGTCCATCCTTGCCGGCAGCCAGCTGATAAGCCGTGCCAAGGAGCATGTGCAGGATCCCTACAGTTTCCGCTGCATCCCTCAGGTGCATGGTGCGGTGAAAGACAATATCATGTATGTCAAGTCGGTGATAGAGAACGAGATAAACTCCGCCACCGACAACCCCAACATCTTCCCGGATGAGGATATGATAATCTCCGCGGGCAACTTCCACGGCGAGCCCATCGCCATCCCGATGGACGCCCTGGCGATTGCGATTTCGGAGCTGGCATCCATCTCCGAAAGGCGCACATATCAGCTGATCCACGGCCTCCGTGGCCTGCCCAAATATCTGGTGGTCAATCCCGGACTGAATAGCGGGTTCATGATTCCGCAGTATACGGCTGCATCGATCGTAAGCCAGAACAAGGGACTCTGCTGGCCCGCATCCTGCGATTCCATTCCTTCATCGCAGGGCCAGGAGGACCATGTTTCCATGGGATCAAATGCGGCCACCAAGTTAGTACGCGTGGTGGACAACGCCGAAACCGTTCTGGCAATCGAGTTATTCAACGCCGCACAGGCCATGGAATTCCGCCGTCCAGCCAAGAGCTCTCCGCTGATCGAGAGAGTGCTGAAGCACTACCGTAAGGAGGTCCCGTTCATTACAGATGACGCATACATGCATCCTTTCATAGAAAAGTCCATAGAATTCATACGCAAGGAAAACCTGCCGATATGATACTGTTCAGGAACATAGGCGAGCTCACCGGCATTGCCCCGGAAGGCCTTCTGCTAAGGCAGGGGGCCGGGATGGCGGATGCAGGCATCCTTTACGATGCCTGGCTGGCGGTCGAGGGTGGAAAGATAGTGGATTTCGGGACCGGCCCGGCGCCGGAGGCCGATGAGACCATCGACGCCTGTGGCGGCATGATTCTCCCCACCTTCTGCGACAGCCACACCCATCTGGTGTATGCCGGAAGCCGCGACGGGGAGTTCCTCGACAAGATCAACGGCCTAAGCTACGAGCAGATAGCCGCCCGGGGCGGAGGAATCCTGAATTCTTCCGACCTGCTGAATGCCACGCCGGAAGATGAGTTGCTGGCACAGTCGATGGAGCGTGTCCGCGAGGTGCTCGCCATGGGCACGGGCGCCCTCGAAATCAAGAGCGGCTACGGCCTGAATCCGGAAGGGGAGATGAAGATGCTGCGCGTCATCCGCCGCATCCGCGAGAGCGTGCCGGCAAGCGTCCGGTCTACCTTCCTCGGCGCCCACGCGGTGGGCCGCGGATACACCCAGGCGGAGTATGTGCAGGCGGTAATCGACATGATGCCGCAGGCAGCGGAACTCGCTGATTATGTGGATGTTTTCTGCGACGAAGGCTTCTTCACCCCAGCCGAAACCGAGCGCATCCTGGAGGCCGGAGCGAAGCACGGCCTGCGCGGCAAGATACATGCGAACGAACTGGCAGTCAGCGGGGGAGTTCAGGTGGGAGTGAAGCATAACGCCCTGTCGGTAGACCATCTCGAACGCACTACCGACACCGAGATCGAAGCCCTGCGCGGCGCCGAAACCATGCCGGTGATGCTCCCCGGCACATCCTTCTTCCTCGGCATCCCTTACGGCCGTGCGAAAGATTACATCAAGGCCGGCCTCGGCCTGGCCCTGGCATCGGACTACAATCCGGGTTCATCCCCTTCGGGAGATATGCGCTTCGTGATGGCCCTCGCCTGCATCCACATGCGCCTGACGCCGGCGGAAGCCCTGAACGCCGTCACCCTGAACGGCGCCTACGCCATGGGCGTAAGCGACATAACCGGATCCATCACCCGCGGCAAGCGGGCGGATTTCATCCTAACCCGGCCCGGCTGGACGCTCACCAAACTGCCTTATCTGCACCACACTCCATACATCCGTTCGGTGTATCTGGAAGGGAAGGAGATTTAAGTTTGGCACGGTTTTGGATTTTTGGCTAAGGTACCATAATGTACTAAATACCAAATTCTTATGAAACGTTCCATTTTATTGCTTCTCTCATTCGCTGTGACAGCGTGGGGTTGCACACCGGAAAAACAGCCCGGTGTTGAAGAAATAATAGAACAGAATACCGATGATGACGAGGGGACCGAAATCCCCACGGTCGGTGATCTCACCAACGATAGCGATGACAACATCGCCAATACTTCTTTCAAGAGCACGATAACCATCACTTTCGCCGCCTCCGGCGCTTCAGTCGCGGGGGACGATGCCGGGATCGTGAAGATAAACGGCAACCAGGTTACCGCAACCAATACTGGATCCGATGCCATCAAGTATGTGCTTACCGGCACTTCCGACAATGGCTTTTTCAAACTGTACAGCGGCAAGAAACAGGCGCTGGTGCTCAAGGACCTGAACCTGACCAACCCGTCCGGCGCAGCCATTAACAACCAGAGCAAGAAGCGCACTTTCGTGGTTCTGGAAGGCACGAACAAACTCGCCGACGGCGCGACCTACACAATGTCCGGCACCGAAGACCAGAAGGCGGCCTTCTTCAGCGAAGCCCAGCTGATCTTCAGTGGCGACGGTTCCCTTACCGTGACCGCCACCGGCAAGGCCGGCATCTCTTCAGATGATTACATACGTTTCCTCGGAAAGCAGACGGTGAACGTTACTTCCTCCGCAGGCCATGGCATCCGCGGTAAGGATTATATCCGGGTGGATGACGGCATAATCAATGTTGCGGTTTCCGCCGATATGAAGAAAGGTTTCAGCTCCGATTCCCTGGTGCGTATCACCGGCGGTACCACTGTCATGAAAATCACCGGAAATGCGGCTTACGACGAAGAAGATCAGGATTACACATCTTCCGGCGGCATCAAGGCAGACAAAGTGTTCGAAATGACCGGCGGCAGCCTCTCCATCAACAACACCGGCAAGGGAGGAAAGGGCATACGCGTCGGCAGCAGCACAGTGATGGAAACTCTCGGCACAAGCTATGTCACCGGCGGTACTATCGACATTACCACAAGCGGCCAGAAACTCTCCTATACGCTTAACGGAACCTCGGATGAAAAGAAATCCAAGGGCATAAAGATAGGCTGGGCGGTCAAGAAGGACGAGCATTCATACTCTGATTTCTCCGGTGATTTCGTGGTCGCCGGTGGCAAGATTACAGTCAACTGCTCCAACGCAGAAGCCATCGAGGTGAAAAAGACGCTTACCATCAAGGGAGGCGAGGTTTATGCATGGAGCAAGGCGGACGATGCAATCAACACTGCCAGCACCTTCACCATCGAAGACGGCCTGGTGTGCGGCATCTCCCAGGGCAATGACGGCCTGGACGCAAACGGCAATTTCTATGTCAAGGGCGGCGTTGTGTATGCCTGCGGCAAAGGCTCCCCGGAACTTGCCATCGACGCAAATACGGAAGGCAGGTTCAAGCTCTATGTAACCGGCGGCACCATCTTCGCCCTCGGCGGCCTGGAATCCGGCGCCAGCCTCACCCAAGCCTGCTATCAGGCATCGTCCTGGAGCACAAATAAGTACTATTCCATCACTGTAGGAGAGGATACTTACGTGTTCAAGACACCGTCCAGCGGCGGTACCAAGCTGGTGGTATCCGGAGCGTCCAAGCCCGAGGTCAAGTCCAACGTTACCGTGAGCGGCGGCACCGAAATATTCGGAGGTTACGGGGTGGTGAACGGCACCGTGAGCGGAGGATCTGCAGTCACCCTCAGCACCTACTCCAACAGCGGCGGCGGTCCGGGCGGTCGCTGGTAACTGAAAGTTATTTTTGTTATTAACAAAATAATTCCTATCTTTGCGCGCTTTTGTTCGAAGTGGCGAACAGCGATTTTACCACATCGGCAACAAGCCTTCCGGTTTTTCCGGGAGATTCCTGATTATTAACATATTAAAAACGCAAAACATGGCAGAGTATTTACAGCCGGCGAAAAAGCAGGAAGTTTTCGCAAAGTACGGGAAGTCCAACACCGATACCGGTTCCGCAGAGAGCCAGATCGCACTATTCTCCTACCGTATCGCACACCTTACCGAACACGTGAAGGCAAACAAGAAGGACGTGGTTACCCGTCGCAGCCTTCTCCGTCTGGTCGGCAAGCGCCGTCAGCTCCTCGACTACCTCAAGGAAGTTGACATCGAAAGGTACCGTAATATCGTGAAGGAGCTCGGTCTCCGTCGATAAGAACGATGCTAAGGGATGGGCCCCGGCCCATCCCTTCATTTTGACGCAAACAAGACGCAATAAAGAAGTAATGAACGTAATTAAGAAACAGATTGTATTGCCCGACGGTCGGGTAATCGAGATTGAGACCGGCAAACTCGCCAAGCAGGCGGCCGGCTCCGCAGTCGTGAAGATGGGTGGCACCATGTTGCTCGCCACCGTGACCGCAGCTGATGAAGTGAAAGAAGGAACGGATTTCCTTCCCCTTTCGGTAGACTACCGTGAAAAGTATTACTCCGCTGGGCGTTTCCCCGGAGGTTTTTTGAAAAGAGAGAGCAAACCCTCAGACTATGAGGTGCTCATCGCCCGTCTGGTAGACCGTCCCATCCGCCCTCTGTGGCCCGAGGACTTTCACAATGAGATATTTGTCTATGTAAACCTGATTTCTGCCGAGAAGGATGTGCAGCCCGATGCCCTCGCAGGCCTGGCAGCCTCCTGCGCCCTCGCAACCTCCGACCTGCCTTTCGGCGGTCCTATTTCCGAGGTCCGCGTGAGCCGCATTAACGGTGAGTGGGTTATCAACCCCAACTTCTCCCAGATGCCCGACGCCGACATCGAACTGATGGTGGCAGCAACTGAAGAGAACATCATGATGGTCGAGGGTGAGATGAAAGAAGTCTCCGAGGCTGACATGCTCGAGGCTATCAAGGTCGCCCACGAAGAAATCAAGAAGCACTGCCGCGTGCAGAAGGAACTCATGCATGAGCTCGGCACCGACGGCCCCAAGCGCGACTATCCCCACGATGTTGAGGATGAGGAGCTGAAGGCTGCAGTGCAGAAGTCCTGCTACGACCGCTGCTATGAGCTTGCCAAGTCCGCAAAGCCCAAGAAGGAGCGTGAGGCCGGCTTCAAGGCCATCAAGGAAGAATTCCTCGCCACCATCCCCGAAGAGGAACTCGAAGAGAAGACTCCTATCGTGGAGCGCTACTATCACGAGGTGGAGAAGGAAGCCATGCGCAACCTCATCCTCGACGAAGGCAAGCGCCTCGACGGCCGTGCCTGCAATGAGGTCCGTCCTATCTGGTGCGAGGTGGATTATCTCCCCTGCGCCCACGGATCCGCCATCTTCACCCGCGGTGAGACCCAGTCCCTCGCGACCGTCACCCTCGGCACCAAGATGGATATGAAGGAGATGGACGAAGTCCTGATCCAGGAAGACCAGCAGTTCGTTCTGCACTACAACTTCCCTCCGTTTGCCACCGGTGAGGCCAAGCCCATCCGTGCAACGGGGCGCCGCGAAATCGGCCACGGCAACCTGGCAATGCGCGCTCTCAAGCCCGTGGTTCCGCTCGCACCCGAGAATCCCTACGCAGTTCGCGTAGTTTCCGATATCCTCGAATCCAACGGTTCGTCTTCGATGGCTTCCGTCTGCGGCGGCTGCCTCGCACTGATGGATGCCGGCGTGAAGATCAAGAAGCCCGTCGCAGGTGTTGCCATGGGCCTGATCACCGACGCCGAGCGCCCTAACGACCGTTATGCCATCCTCACCGACATCCTCGGCGACGAGGATCACCTCGGCGACATGGACTTCAAGGTCACCGGCACCGCCGACGGCATCACCGCCACCCAGATGGACATCAAGGTCGACGGCCTCAGCTACGAGGTGCTCGCAAAGGCACTTGAGCAGGCACGCCAGGGCCGTATCCACATCATGGGTGAGATGCTCAAGACCATCGCCGAACCTCGCGAAGACTACAAGCCCTTCGTGCCCCGCATCGAGCAGATCCGCATACCTGCCGAGTTCATCGGCGCGGTCATCGGAAAGGGCGGCGAGACCATCCAGAAGATCCAGAAGGAGACCAGAGCTACCATCAACATCGAGGAAGTTCCCATCCCCGGTACCAACATTACCGAAGGTGTGGTTGATGTCGCCTCCGCCGATAAGGAAGCAATGCAGAAGGCTCTCGAGTGGATCAAGGGCATCTGCGCTGTTCCCGAGGCAGGACAGGTCTATCACGGAAAGGTGGTCAGCATCCTCGATTTCGGCGCATTCGTGGAAATCCTTCCCGGCAAGGAAGGCCTGCTCCATGTGAGCGAGATCGCATGGACCAAGACCGAGAAGGTCGAGGACGTGCTGAGCGTCGGACAGGAAGTGGATGTAAAGCTTCTTGAGATCGATGCCAAGACCGGCAAGATGCGCCTTTCCATGCGCGCTCTTACCGAGAAGCCCGAAGGCTATGTCGAGCCTAAGGGTGGCCGCGGACCTCGCCGTGAAGGCGGAAACGACCGTGGACCCCGCCGCGAAGGTGGCGAGCGCCGCGAACGTCGTGAAGGAGACCGCGGAGAGCGCCGTGAGCGTCGCGATGGCGACCGTCAGGACCGTGGCGAGCGCCGCAGCTTCAAGCCGCGCCGCGAGCAGGCTCCTGCTCCCGTAGCCGACGACTACAAAGAGCCCGTAGACGAACTCTACTAGGGTTTTCAATAGGTGACGATGCCGTCAATTTGGCAATTTTTCTGCCAAATTGACGGCATTTTCTATCTGGTTCGGGCTTTGTATTTCTTTAATCGTCCCGCCGAGGGATACGGCAAGATGGCCGGGTGGCCGGAAACCGTGACGATTAAAGTTTTTGAATTATGTTACCTGTACGTAGAACTGCTGATAGCTGGTTGCCGGACATTTTCAACGACTTCTTCGACAACAGCTGGATGGAAAGGACAAACTACACCGCCCCTGCCATCAACGTTATAGAAAATGAAAAAGAATACGAAGTGGAGCTCGCCGCTCCAGGCCTGACTAAGGAGGACTTCCAGATTCATGTCGACAATGAGGGCAACCTCCAGATCGCCATGGAAAAGAAGACCGAGAACAAGGAAGACAAGAAGCACGGCAGGTATCTCCGCCGCGAATTCTCCTACGAGAAGTTCGCCCAGACCCTTCTTCTGCCCGACGATGTGGACCAGGAAAAGATCCAGGCCAAGATGGAGAACGGAGTCCTGAACGTCCATCTCCCAAAGCGCGAAAAGAGCCAGAAGCCCGAAAAGGTGAAACAGATCACTATAGGATAAATCATTAAAAATCTTATATTTGTGCCATGAAGCATTTGTTTTTCATGGCACTTTCTTTTTTATGCCTTTTCTCCTGCAGCGCAGGTTATAAGAATCTTGATGTCGAACAGTTTGCCTCTGCAGTGAAGGAGGGGGCGTGCATCCTGGACGTGCGTACTCCAGAGGAGTTTGCGGAGGGGAGCATCCCCGGGGCGGTGAACGTGGATTGGAACGGGGAGGATTTCCTCGCGAAGGTGGACGCCATCTTCGATGCGTCTGAACCCTTGTATCTGTATTGCAGGAGCGGACGCCGCAGCGCGGACGCATCCAAGGCCTTGACCAAGGCTGGATATAAGAAGGTCTTCAACCTGCTTGGAGGATATAATGCCTGGACGGAAGCTGGGAAGAACATAGACCAGGATCCTCAGTATGCGGTGAACCTGCTCCCGGCAGGTGCTGACGCTCCCGAGATTATCCTGAAGGATATAGATGGAAAGGAAGTGAAACTCAGCGACTTCCGCGGCAGGCAGGTGGTGCTCGTTTTCTGGGCATCCTGGTGCCCGGACTGCCGTGCAGAGGTGCCTGAACTCAAGGCCATGTATGCGGAGGCCGATCCTGCCAAGGTGCAGTTCGTGTCCGTATCCTTCGACCGCGAGTTCGAGGCGCTCACAAAATTTGCGGCCGAGAACGAACTTCCCGGAGTGCAACTCTTCGATCCTGCAGGCAAGAAAGAATCCAAGGTAGGTGCCGACTACGGCGTAAAGTGGATACCTTCATTATATTTGATAGATGCTGAAGGCAATGTACAGCTCGGCACGGTGATGGCCTGGAAGATTGCTGCCGTACTGAACGGCGAGGCCATCCCTTCTCCCAGGCAGTCCATGGCCCGCCATTTGTGCGACGATCCCGACCATTGCTCCATTTAAACGATAAAGACATGAAAAAGATTCTGTTATTCGTACTGGCAGTCTTTCTTGCCTTTAATGCAGAGGCGCAGGTAAAACTCATCCGCAGCCTCCAGCCCGTCGAGTCGAGAAAGTACAAGCCGCAGATATACGATTATAAGAACAGGGAAACCTTCTACATCTCCATCCATCCCTACACGGACGGGTTCTCCCTTTGGAACGGCGTCCTCAACGACCAGGCCAAGGAATATGCATATGCAGTATTCTCCCTCAAAGGCCAATATGATAAAATCAGTTTCGTGATGGGTCCCGGCCAGAGCTACAGTTCGGAGCCTAACCGTTTCGCCGCTAACGACACCGGAGCCGACATCGTGCTGGTGAAGGCGGATGGGCGGAATCTTGTGGATGAGGTGGTGCGCTGTTGGGATGCTCCCAGGGAATACGTCCTGGACATAAGCGGCGTGGACATCCTCCGTTTCGAGAACTGGTCCGGCCTGGAGAGTATCTATTTCGGGGATGTGAAACTCTGGAAGAAAGGCCAGACTCCGGTGCTCCCGCCAAGGCCACAGGCTAATCTTGTAGCCAAAGACAAGGTCAACCTGGTAGAGGACATCACCCCACATCTTATCTGCCACAGGGGCTGGTCCATACCTATCACCAAGCACAAGTGGAGCGGTATCGAAGAATGGGAGCACATGAGCATCAACCGCAATCAGTACTACTCCGGAATAGCCTTCAGCGCCAGCCAGGAACTGGGAGAGGGCATCAGCAGCGGCTTCGCCTACTTCTGGCTCCAGAAGGCTTTCGACAAGGTATCCTTCGTCATAGGCCCGTGGGACCAGCAGAGTCACGGCGCCGAGGCTTGGTTCACCGTCAAGGGAGACGGCAAGATAATTTACGAGAAGCTCATAAAGCAGACGGACCTGGCGGAAACCGTAGTGCTGGACGTGACTGGCATCAACGTGCTCTCCATGCATTCCGGAGAGTTGGAGAAGATAAAAGACATGCTGGCCGGCATGAGCTTCGGCGTAGTGGATATCTACGCCTACAAGAACGGCTGTCCGGATATTCCCACGCCCGGCCTGGCCAACGCCTCGCAGGCGAAGCTTGCCGCTCTTCCGGACGTGGCGAAACTCTGCTCCAACATAAAGCCTTTCTCCGTCCGCGGTTCATCCAGCTTCGACAAGACTTTCTTCGACGGCTCTTCCTCCCACTACACATTCTCCATGGGCGGAGAGAAGTTTGACGAAGGATTCATCCTCACTACAGGTAACGGAGGTCTGTTCCTGGATGAAAATATCAACGCTTTTTACAGGTTCGACGTGGCAGGGGAGTTCGACTGGGTCAGCTTCACTGTGGGCACCCTCACCAAGCATCGCGTGCTGGACGACGATAAGATCCGCGTCTACGCCGACGACCAGATAGTCCTTGAGACGACCATCCACTCAACGTGGCCTAACCAGCACTTCACGATACCCATCTACAAGTGCCGCACCCTCACCTTCGCCAAGCCCGGCACCGGAAAGGACAAGCAGACATACTTCGGATTCGGCGACATCACCCTTTATCGCGGCAAGCCGGTGGCAAACAATCTGTTCGAGCATCCCAAACCGCCGTGCCCGGAGACCGCCGACCTCATCGACCTCTGCGGTGCGCCATATTTCCATTATGTTGGAAGGTATCTGAGCACCCTGACCAACTTCGACTTCAACGACTGTCTCCGTACAGGCCGTTCCCAGCGGGAGTATTTCCAGATGAAGGATGGCAGCAAGATATACAAGGGCATTATGCTGGAAACCAACATCCCCCTGCCATTTGAAGACATCTCCCTCACGGAAGCTGCTTTCATGTTCATGATGGGCGCTGGAAGTTCAATCAGTTCTAGTGCTGTCGGCGCAGCTACGGGCATTACCGCAGGCGCCGGACTGGCCGGTTCGGCGGGCATCCTGAAACTGGTGGGAGAAGGTGGAGGACAGAGTGCAGTGGCAGCTTTCAATCCTTATAAAGAGTATGAGACCTGCACATTCACCGTGGCCAACAGAAGTGAGTTTACCGATAAGGATATCTTCGGCAAGGATGTGGATCCGTACAACCCCGTTCATCTGTATGTATTCGCGGACAGGGTAATAGTCGGGGATTTCGTGCTGAACAATAAAATGCAGCCATCAACATTTACCGTTCCCATCAACAAGTGCGAACAACTCATGTTCTGGCTCCAGTGTGAAGGAGCCCGTTCCGGGCAGTACGTGCTTTACGACATGACAGTATCCAAGGCACCCTATGTGGCCCCGGAACCCGTCAAACCCGCTAAGAGCGCGGAAGTGACAAAACCCTCCGCCAAATCCAAGAAGGGGAAGAAAGAAGCGGAACCCGTGGTGTGGGATTTCAACGGTGCGCGTAGCAGAAACGATGCAATAGATCCCTTCCTTGCAGATGTGACAGCCGTATGGAACGAAACTCAGGATCTTAAGGACCACATGGGCGCCGACTATAACGTTAAGGAGACCTGGGTGGAAGCTTCGGACGGCGCAGTATACAAGATGGTATCGTTCGTAGACAGGACCGGCAACAGGCTGAGCACTACCGACATCCAGAAGGCTATCATCTCGGTGATAGAAGGTGCGACGGCACTGCAGAACAAGGCGAAATTGGCCATGGTGGGATTGCCCGCGGCATCCCTGGGCCTGATGAACCTGAAAACGATGGATGACATGAGTTTCTTCGGCAAGTATGTGAAGATGGGCAAGCCCGCCCTGAACCAGTGCATACAAGAGGCCAAGACCATGGTCGAGTTGAAGAACATGGAGCTGGAAACTGTTCAGTCTTATATCAAGAAGGCCGTCAACGTCGGCCAGTACAAGAGTACGGCACGGGTGATGATACTTCCCACGGAGCCCGGCGATGCCGTCCCGGCTGTCAAGCAGCGCCTCGAGTATTTCAGCTTCTAGATTTGCTATTGTCCCAAATAATGCATAATATTGCAGAACAAATAATTAATAGCCGAATTTAATTTGACAGTGCAACAGCACTATCGGGTGTAAAGTTAAACA
>R23__coassemble_743_pt1 | contig 19311 bp, 19 predicted proteins | sample R23__metabat2_low_PE_050 | metagenome-assembled genome bin R23 | reverse complement strand
GATTGCAGATTATCAAAGAGTCTTTGATAAATGCTACATCGTGATTCCTGAAGAGAAGTATGAACAGTATTGTGATGTTGTCGCACCCGAAATAGGAAATATCACTTTATCGAAACAAGGCCGTAGTATAAATCTTGAAGAAAAAAGAGCTGCTATAAAAAATGATACTATAGATGTTGATGTGCTAATTAACATCTTACGTACTGACGAATATAAACGGCTGGTTTCTGAAGAATACGGATACTTGCCGAATGTCCCTGGTCACAATATGTATCGTGCTTGTCATGAGCTAATGTATGACATCCCATCTAAAAAACTTAAGTCTTTCTTTCGCGACATAGTGAAAGAAAGGAAAAATAATACTGCTTTGCTCAAAAGCACACCATTTGAGTTGAGACAGTTATGCTTAAGCCTTGGCCTTGACAAAAAAGGCATTGACACATTATTACTGAGGTTGAACACTCAAATTAACTGATATACAAATGTATTATCCTTATCTAAGAGGCAAACAGTTCGAGTTGAAGGCATTGAGGGATTATTCTTCTGAAAACACAAATGAGGATCAGATACTCCCAATAATTGAGCCTGTCAATCAGTCAACAAATGCTCTTGCGCTAGCTATTGAACAACTTAAGTCAAATGGTATGATGTTCTCTATCATCATGAATCCAAATGATGGAGACTTCAAACATAAGACGGTATCATTTGACATCCTATCAACAAAGCCAGATCTCGCAGAGACCGACGGGGTATGGATTCCAGCATATCTTTATCAAGGTCATGCCTTGGAATTGGACAGAGAAATATCAGATAGCAGTTGGAACGAGGTAATTCTTGTTTTTAAGACATGTGCTGACATTGATAACCCAGATGTTGCAACCCTTATCTCCAACGCAAAGGTTAAAATAGTTGTAAATAATTTTGGAAAAACTGTCTCTCGACGCGTAAAGAAGGCAATTAAAGATGCTGGCAAATCTTTAGTATGCTTTGAAGACTGTTTTGTAAATAGAAAGAGGAATGCCGACTATCAGAGCGCAGAGGATGAGCCATTTTCTGAAATGTTTTATTACTGGAAAGAAGAAGGCTTTGATGGTTTTGGAGATTATACTTCTTTGCCTAGTGAATATGCGGAGGGTGGCATGTTGCCTTATGCATTGGCAATTCATTTGACATACCTCAAATCTGAAGATCAGATTTACGTTCATCATTTTGTTTCAGATAGTAATTTTGACCAGTCCAATATAAAGGGTAAGTTTTATGAAGCTGCAAGCAAGATCGAACCATTCTTTGATGGGAGATCTCATACAGTTTCAGTAGACGAACTAATTTCAAAGGCAAAAGATTCTGATGGATATCCAGGACTGGGATATCTTAAAAAATTGTCCGTAAAAAATCATCTTGAACTTATAAAGCACGTCGTTAAATAGAATGAGTATGTGGGTATGTAAGGAGTGCTTTGCTGACGTTGAAATTTGCAAAGAGGTGGAGAACAACTCTTCCGATGAAGGCAAATGTGATGTTTGTGGTAAGATAGGAAAGAGGTGTGATTTATCTGTATTCGCAGATTTCTTCGTTTCTGTGATTCAGCTGTTTAAGCAAGATAACACAAGTCAGGACACTATTATATCCCTCTTGGAAAAGGATTGGAATATATTTGCAGACGATCAGTGTGCCCGAACCATATTATCCGAAGTGATTCGAACCAATGGTCTCGCCGTCAATCTCAATGACATGGTCACCTATACAGATGCTATCATAAATGGTTCATCTGTTTGGGAACAATTAAAAACCGATGTTAAAGAGAATTATCGTTTCTTTGTCGATCATGACAAATTTGACGATTATGCTGATTTATTGTTAGCATCCACATTGAGGGAAGGGACTTTGTTATTCCGTGCAAGAGTCACTCCTGACGGACAGAAAAAATTGAAGGCCAAAAACATGGGCTGTCCAGAAAAAGGAAAAGCAACAGCCGGTAGGGCAAATCCATTGGGAATTCCGTATCTATATCTGTGCAAAGATGAGCAGACCACATACTATGAAGTCAGATCCGTATTCCTTGATAGATTAAGCATTGGAAAATTCCAGATTCAGCGTGACTTAAAAATCGTTGATTTCAACAGCAAGAGTAGCCTGTTCCTATCATTTGACGGTGCGAATTCATTGTCTGATACAGTTGTTAAAAAATTGATACAGGATGCTATCAGTCACGATTTGTCAAAACCACTGAGACGGTATGATACTGAATTGGAATATATTCCTACTCAACTGATTTGCGAGTATTGCAAACGAAACAATGCAGATGGGATATGTTTCAACAGTTCGCTCCATAGCGGGGGCGTCAACTATGTCTTATTCAATCCTGATGACGCAAAATGCATTAGTGTTGTTTCTAGGGAAATCAAATCTATTAACATAAGTATTAGATAGGATGCAATCGGCTTTAGGGCAAATATGTATTCTCTTTTCATTTTAACAGATACCGTACAATCCCTTCCAAGTGTGTTCTTGTCAGTGCCTCCAGTGCTTCCTCTGTCTGGAGCCAGTGACATTCCTTTTCATTGGTCATAAAACCGTTCTCTGATAAAACGCAAGGACACATCGTGTGTTTGAGGATGTAGAAATCTTCTTCCCAGTCTATATCGCCATCGGAGAAGTCGGATCTGATCTTCATATCTGGAAGATTGCGTTTTGCGGCCTCGGCGATGCAGGTAGCGAGCTCATCTGCAGCCGTCTTGCCTTTTGACGTGTAAATGGACCAACCGGATGCGGAAGTCCATTCTGAGCCGTTTCCTTGTGCGTTGAAATGGATGCTGATACATATTGCATTGCTCCGGCCGTGTAGCAGGCACCAACTGTTGACACGGCGGCAACGTTCCTTCAATGGTACATCATTCTCCTCTGGCGCCAGGAGTTCTGCATCATAACCAAGATTCTTGAGTTTTGCTGTTATGCGGTGGGCAACAATGCGATTGTAGTAGTATTCTCGGAATTCCCCGTCAGGGGAACGTTTACCGGGAGTGAATTGGCCGTGGCCATTGTCGATGAAGATTTTCATAAAGCTGCTGGGTATTGCAGCAGCTCACTGATTCCTGATGCGAATTTACGAAAAATTCAAGTGCAGCGAAATCATTTCCGAAACCTCTGTAAAGCGTTCTCCCCTCTTCCACCTCGGATCAATAGTGGGCGAAGATTTAACGGATGAAGTCTTGGAAAATATCTTCAGTATTTCCCTCGCAGAAAGTAACGGAAATATCCCGAAAAATAAGTTATCAACAGGCTTTGCTGGATGTCGGATTGTGCGGTAGAGGTGCATTTTTATCTGAACCACATATGAACCACGATGTTTGTATATGCTTGATTACTAATTTATTAAAGAGCCTGCATAGGAAAGTAAGAAACGAAACACCGCGAAATCCTCGCCCAGGTTGAAGCCGAACTGAACCTACCAAAGAGTCTGAGACGCTACGCGACGAAATCGTTGCAAAACTGCTCCCTTCCAAGTAGGTAAAGGACCGGAAAAAGGGCCAAAACCCTTATTGATCAAATCAAGAGTCCGGCTACCGGCTTTTGAGTATCACCAGCACATCCCCCGCCAGGAGTACCGTATCACCGTGAGGAATGATTTCCTCTTCACCCCGTTGAATCATCAGGACCAGTCCGTCGGAATTTGATTCACTGATGGCCTTTCCGTCCCGTTTCCCGCCTTTCTTGACAGTCTTCTCCAGCAGGAAGGTCTCGGTATCCTCATAAGTCTTCGTTACCAGAATGACCCGGTCGCCTGCCTGAAGTACGGTGTCCCCTCTCGCTGTAATGCGCTCCTTCCCGCGAATCACCAAAGCTATCAGCATATTCCCCGGCAATCCCAGATCCATCACCTTCTTTCCGTTCCACTTGCTCCCGGGACCGATGTCGATGCTGCTGAACTGCATCTCCGTTCCTTCGGAATAATCGTTGAAGGTCTTCATTACATTGTTCCCAGTATCCAGCATGTCCAGCTTCCGGGCCACCCGGGGAATCAGCGAACCTTGGAGGGAAATAGAAATTAGCACAATGCAGAACACGATGCTGAAAAGATCATTGTTCAGGTTCCCTGTGCCCGTGAAAGCCATGATGGCAAACACAATGGACGCCGCTCCCCTAAGGCCGACAAATGATACCAGCCACTGCTGCCGGGCAGCATATTTCCTGAAAGGCGACAAGATGCCGAACACAGTTGCCGGACGGGCCACAAGCAGCAGGAAGGCTGATATAGCCAGCGCAGGCAGGATGGCCTCGTGCATCATCGCAGGCCGGGCCAGCAGGCCTAAAATGAAGAAGATCAGAACCTGCATCAGGCCTGTTACTCCGTCGAAGAATCCCACCAGCGACCGTTTTCCCTTGAACTCCTCGTTCCCCAGCATAATGCCCACGATATAGGCGCTCAGGTATCCGTTGCCGCCAAGAAGGTCCGGTACGGCGTAGGCGGCAATGGCAACGGCAAAGATGAAGAGCGTGTCAAAACCGTCCGTCGAGAAATGCATCCGCTGCAGCGCCCAGGATGCTCCCTTGGCAATGGCCCAGCCAAAACCTACGCCGAACACAATCTGGGCAAACACCATCCAGGCCAATCCCCACCCCGATGCGGTCCCGTTCACGACGGAAATCATGATGGCCGTGAGCATATACGCGGCAGGGTCGTTGCTCCCGCTTTCCATTTCCAGCATCGGCGCGGTATTGTTCTTAAGGCCCAGCTTCTTCCCCCTTAGAATGGAAAAGACAGAGGCCGCGTCCGTAGAACTGACCACGGCCCCCAGAAGAAAACTTTCCGCCCAAGCCCACCGTAGTGCAAAATGGCAGAACAAGCCGGTCAGACCGGCCGTCACCACTACGCCCAACGATGCCAGCAGCACAGACTCCCGCACCACCGGCTTCACCGCCTCCCAGCGCGTGCCGAAGCCGCCATAAAACATGATGAACAACAGCGCAACGCTGCACACGTCCTTGGCAAAGTTGTGATTGTCCAGATATACCGGAATGGCACCTACATTGCCGAACACAATACCCAGCACGATGAATGCCAACAAAGTCGGCACTCCGATCCGGACGGAGATATTGTTCAACAGGATACAGGTCAGGATTACGACTACGATGAGGATGAGGAAAAGTGTTGTCATTATTTATCCGAAGTAAATGATTCCAGCCCCGCCTTTGGCCCAGTGACCTGCTTCTCCATCACGCAATCTTTCTGATAAGGGACTCCGCCCTTTTACCGCGCAGTTCCACAATTTCTGTCGCCGGAACATAGGTGTAGTTGGAGAAATCGAACAGTTGGGCGTAAGCTACGGAAGCAGCTGCGTTGTGATACACCTCGAGGCGGATGACACCGCCATTTACAGAAGTGTTCACCTCCGGCTCCACCTCTTTTCCGTCCAGAAATTCCTTCAAAGAATCACGGCACGAGTGAGAAATGTCCAGCGCCGATTTGCGAAGAACAGTATCATCTCCCTCACATTTGTACGCTGCTTTAAAGAAGATCAGCATCAGGAGTCCGCAGACCCCGACGAGAATGCCCAGTCCGGCATTTACGAAATACAGGCCGGCACCTGCGGCCACCATTATTGTAGTTATTATCAGGTCCTTCATTGTATGGACCTTTTTGAATTTGATTTCCATATAATTGTCAAAGTTTATAGAAAAGATAAACATAGTATGCGGCAAAAAGCGCCAGCATAACACATCCCTCCCAGCGGTCAATCCTAAGCCTTCGGCCGGTATATGCCCACAATAGCAACAGGAGGGCGCTAAGAAAAAGAACAGAAGCATCCACCAAAGTTACCGACGCGAATGAAAGCGGTGTAACCAAGGCCGACGCCCCAAGAATCAAAAGGATATTAAACACGTTCGACCCCAGGATATTCCCCAGAGCGAGCTGGTCCCGTCCCTTGAGCGCAGCCACCAGGCTGGTCGCCAGTTCAGGAAGCGACGTTCCTCCTGCCAGGACAGTCACGGCAATGAACTTATCGCTCACTCCTATCTGTCTGGCGAGGTTCGTTGCAGACCGGACGAACAACTCTCCTCCGCCCACAAGGCCCGCAAGACCGACAATCGTCAGAATAATCGCCACGCTGAGCCTACTGGCCGCCTTCCCATTATCCTGAAATGAATCGGGATCGGAAAAGCGGAAGGACCAGAATATGTATGCAGTAAAAACGGCAAGGAATATGATTCCTTCCCATCGTGCCAGAGAGTCTGCCGCGCCTATACCGAACAAAGACCGGCTCATACCGAATACCAGCAGAAGAACTGTCACAAAAAGTGTCAGCGGAATGTCCCGTCTTCGGTTGGCATCAGTCATCGCCACGGGTACAATGAGTGACGTAAGCCCAAGAATAAACAAGGTGTTGAACATGTTGGAGCCCATCACATTGCCGACGGCAATATCGGCATTGCCCTGGAAAGCCCCGGTCAAACTCACGACCAGCTCAGGACAGGATGTCCCGAAGCCTACGATCGTAAGCCCTATCACAAATTCACTTACACCGGCCTTCCGGGCAATCCCGGAGGCACCGTCCACAAGCCAGTCTGCGCCCAGGATAATCAGTCCCAGACCGACCAGCAGCAATACAATTGTCATTACTGATGTTCTGAAAGATAATTGATGAAATAAACGATAGGAAGAGACTCCCTGCTGCTAAATCCGCAGCCTGCAGATCGAATACAAATACCTTTCAAAAGTACGAGTCCCCGACAATGCGACAAAAGAAGGTGTCAGGAACGGATGAAGATTATTATTGTCGATGACCTTTCCGGATTTGACAACTCGGAAAGTCGATTTAGTCTGAGGCGAAGGCCGGCGTACGGTATTCGTAGTTCGGACAGAAACGGAGTTGGTGCTGTTGTTTCCTGTAAAAGAATACCCCTGGGCGGCAGTGATGCAGATGTCCCGGTTAATGGTATGGTCAACAGCATTCTCGGATGACGAATGCTCGGAAACAGAATACCGGCTTTCGGCAGATGAGACCCCGCTCACGTTGTCCGGCTTGCCCCCGGAAAAAAGGGACAACAGCAGAGACAATATCAGAACGAAACACTTCATCATTGCAAAAATACACATTTTTACGCAGCGGAGCAAGAGAAATCAGCATAGAAATAGAAAGGCAACCAAATTACTCCTGAAAAGAATACCCGAACCCGGCCTTGGCGACAAGAGCATCTCCATAAGGACCGATTTTCTTTCGAATGCGGGTAATGTTTACATCCACCGTACGGGGTGTGACAATGACATCGTCAGGCCAAACGGCCGACAGCAGCTGATCCCGTGAAAACACCTTCCCCCGGTTCTCAAGGAAGAGTTTCAGGAGTTCATACTCGGTCTTCGTGAAGGAGACATCCGATCCGTCCACAGTCACCTTTTTGGCATCAGTATCTATCTGGATGCCCTGGTAGCGGATACCATTGCGGACAGCACCGAGCCGGGCTTCCACGACATTGATGATGTAGTCTCCCGTCTTTTCACATTCGCCCACGAGGTCGGCATAAACGGTTCCCTTGTCGTAGCCGTACTGATGATCGTCAAGATTATCGATATTCTGCTGTTTGAGCGCATTACGGCAGGCATTGATCCTACGCTCGATGTCTTCGGAGAGTGCCAGGTCCAGCTCTTCCTTGCGCCCGGAAAGTAGTTCGTTCATCCGGGAAAGAGCATCACCGACTAACGAGAACATCTCCTGGATACCTTCATCCTGCTGCTCGGTAAACTCAATCTTGTTGCTCCTTTTACGCCGGAGGATACGGGCCAGATTAAAGCAGCTGTCGCCCACGGATTCCAGCTCTCCGATCTGCCGAAGCATCGCCCTGACCATCTCTTTCGTATCATCGGACAGATGGGCTGACCCGAGATCTCCCAGGTATCGGCCAATCTCGTTCTCCATCCGGTCGCTGCCTTCCTCTCCCTTTTCGATGCGGTCATAGAGTCTGGAAAAACCCTGCTCGTCTTTCGCGGCATATAGTTCCCGAACTAGAGCAAACATGTGTTGGGTCTTTTCCCCGTAAACGACAATCTCTTTCTGCGCCTGCAGCACGGAGATTTCCGGTGTCTTCATGATACCGCCGCGAATATATTGAAGGCGGAACTCATCTTCCTCGTCAGACTTCCTGGGCCGGACAATCTTGCAAACCAGTTTTTCAATCTGCGGAATGAACCAAATCAAGACAGCCGTATTGATGACATTGAATCCTGTGTGGAAAGCCGCCAGCGTAAAGGAAAGCAACGTGGTGTCCTGCTGAGGCGCCTCCGGGTCAAGCCCCACTATGCCACAGACCATCCTCACGAAAGGGAAAAATACAATGAGCATCCAGATGACGCCGAATACGTTGAACACCAGGTGAGCCATTGCCGTTCGTCGAGCCTGTGTGTTCGCGTTCAATGCTGCCAGATTCGCCGTGGATGTGGTGCCGATATTCTCACCCATGACCAGCGCGATACCCTGATAGATGGAAATGGCTCCCGTGGCGCAGAGGACCATCGTAATGGCCATCAGCGCGGCCGAACTCTGGAGAACAGCAGTAAGGACTGTACCGATGAGCAGGAACAGCAGTATGGTGGCGTAATTGGTTTTGAAACTAGAGAAAAACGCAACGACCGCAGGCTTGCTGGCCAGGTCCATCTCCACGCCGGTGTTCTTCAGCAGAACCATCGCATAAAGAAGGAAGCCCAGCCCAATCAGGAAGTCTCCGAAATACCGATGCCTTCCCATTTGAATGAGAATGATACCGACGACCAGGACAGGCCAGACGAGATTGACGATATTGAAGGAGAAGCCGGCCGACAAAATCCAGGCCGTAAGCGTGGTGCCGATATTGGCGCCCATGATAACTGAGATAGCCTGCGTCAGGGTAAGCAGCGCCGCATTCACAAAGGATACCGTCATCACGGTAGTCGCAGACGAGGACTGGACGGCTACAGTAATCAGGGCTCCGGTGGCCACGCCGGAAAAGCGGTTCCCCGTCATAGCCCCAAACAAATGACGAAGCTGGGGGCCGGCCATTTTCTGCAGGGCCTCGCTCGTCATTTTCATGCCAAATATCAAGATAGCGATGGCACCCAGAAGTTTCAATACAATCAGCATATTCATAAAATTTCAGTGCAAAGATACGCACGCAGACTGGATCTCTCAAGACGCAAAATCAATTGTAACAGAATTTTAATCGGCCCGGACGCCATTGTAATCACACCGAAACATCAAAATGCTATCTTTCGGAAAACTTGATGTAATATGAAAAAGATGCTCCTATTTGCTTTAGTCATAATGGTTTCCCTTTTCACGGGGTGCAAGCAGAGGATAGAGCAAGCTCCGGAAGAAGTCCTCAGTGCCTTTGGAACGATGTTTCCTGGCGCCACACACATAGAATGGAGCAGGCAAATCTCCACTTTCACGGCCAACTTCTATCACGAACAGCACGAAAAGCAAGCACAACTCGACAGTACAGGCACCTGGCTGCAGACCAGAACGGAAATGTCCATCTATGAAGCACCGGCCCCTGTCATGGCAACCGCACGTAAACTCAGCGATCGCAAGATCGATGATGTGTACTTGTTTGAACAATCAAACGGAGTCGCAGCATACTATATGGTGGAATACAAACAAGAAACACCTTTCTCCACCAGACAGATCAACATCCTTGCAGATGGAACAATTCTATCTGCGTTTTAATCAAATGGCTATTGGCCCATTAAATTCGAATTTAGTAGTCCAGCAATCTGCCGTAGTCGTTCCATTCGCCAAACATGCGTCCGGCTTTGGTCTCTGCAATAAGATGCAAAAGGGTCTGTTCATACATGCCCTTGTCTCTGGTCTTATAGAATGCCACGTTATAGGCACGAATACGTTGATATAGAGATGGAAATGACTTGAACGTTGTCCATGAACGAGCCGCTTTCAATGCCGCCTCAACGTCTTTGTCTATCTTAAAACTGCGTATGCCCATTGGTGGCAGTACCTTTCTCCCTGCGTCGGTCATCAACCCTAACCGCTCCAGTCTTCTCACTCGCTCCTTATTCAACTCTGTCCAAGGGCTATTCCGTTTTCTCGGAGTAAAGCATTGCATCCTCTTGCCGTCAATCAGTTTATGCCGACTGTCAATCCATCCGAAGCAGAGTGCCTCCTCCACGGCATCAAGATACCAGAAATGCTTGTCATCTACAGGTCGTCCCCGTTTCACGCTGGCCCAGCATTCTCTTTCGCTGGCGTGGTGGGCTTCGAGCCATGCACGGAACTCACTTCTGTTGGCTATACAGAGGATGTTATGCTCTTCCATAAATTACGATTTATCTATTTGTTGTGATTCGTGACACGGGCCGCTTCCCCTTGAACGTGTAACCAGCTTTCTCGACAGCCATCCGAATGGCATCTTCCGTTGCCGGTCCTTTGATGGTGAGGGTCTTTCGCGAAGCACTTGCCTTCGCAGATTCTACGCCGGGAATATCTTCAACTGCGCGGCATACAGCGGCTTCGCAGTGGCTGCAGTGCATGCCTTCTACGGTATAGACAGCCGTATCTGGTTCGACGGCCTTGTGGGTGAATCTTTCAAAGAGTTTCATAGTGAGTGCAAATATTATCAATAAGGTTAAAACAGATGCGCAGATAATCTTGAAAGCGCTGGGCAAAGCGGCATTGCCTTCACAGCAGGCATCGCCCGGGGACATCGCGCCGGTGTCGATTCCTATGGCATTGACAAGCAGTCCGAAGAGAACGGAGAAGACAATTATGACGAGTAGATAAATCCAGGTAAAACGCCTTCCCATGGCTTTCCGGACCACCAGGATGGAGGCCAGGTTTACGGCCGGACCGGCCATCAGCATTACCAGCGCAGCACCCGGGGATAATCCTTTCATTATGAGAGCTGCCGCAACAGGGATGCTGCCCGTGGAGCAGATATACATCGGCACGGCCACCACCAGGATCACCAGCATCTGCAGCAGCGGCTGGCTGCCGAAATGCAGGAAGAACTCGTCCGGGATGGCTATCTGGATAAGAGCCGCCACCAGCAGGCCGATGACCAGGCGCCCGCCGATGTCCTGAATCATCTTGAAATAAGCATACTTGAGCACGCGCCAGATCTTGTTTCCGGTCTCAAGGTTGCAGGATGCGGCCGGCGCCGTCTCCGCTTCATCTTCAGGGACCAGACGGCTCACCAGCAATCCTCCGCAAACGCCGGTAATCAGCGCTGCCACCGGACGGATGATGGCAAAACCCAAGCCCATCAGCGAGAAGGTGGCCAGTATGGAATCTATACCAGTCTGGGGTGTGGCAATAAGGAAGGATGCAACTGCGCCTTTAGAGGCCTTTTCATTCCTGAGGCCGATCGCGGTGGGGATAACCCCGCAGGAGCACAGAGGCAGCGGTATGCCAAGTAACGCAGCCCACAGGACTGCCAGTTTGTTATTCTTCGAGAGATATTTCCTATAGAATCCCTGAGGCACGAATACATGCAGAATACCCGCGATGAGAAAGCCCAGCATCAGATACGGGGCCATTTCACAGACCACGTTCAGGAGAGAAAGCAGGTATTCTTGCATAATTGTTAAAAACTGATTGCAAATTTAGAAAATAAACACAAGGCGCCAGCGGCTTAAAGCAAAAATGCAGGCTTGATAGAGGTATAGGCCATATCATCAACGGGTTCTAACCATTCGTTAGAAGCTCCCTCTTGCACGTCTTTATGATATGTAAGATGCTGGAACCAGGAGTCTTTAGCCGCTCCGTGCCAGTGCTTGACTTCTGCCGGAACGGCGATGACTGTGCCGGGAGTCATTTCAACCGCATCCTTCCCCCATTCCTGGTACCAGCCACGTCCGGCGACACAGATCAGCACCTGCACCTGTCCATGATGGATGTGCCAGTTGTTGCGGCAGCCGGGTTCGAACGTTACATTCATCACGCCTCCGCCGACGTCGGCAAGATAGCTCCTGCCGCTGAAAAATGCGCCATAGGGATTTGGCTCTCCCTTGGGCCACTTGCTGTGAAGCGTGTAGCCCTGAGCATCTAGCCAGGCGGAGAGTTCATCCACCAGAGACTGACTGTTGCCCATATTAACGGCTCCCTGTTTGTGGGCTGCGAGCTGCGGAGCAACACCTTCCAGGCCGCTCAAAGCAGCTACGGTGACAATCTCGCGATCGGCGGCAGACAGTTGGTCACCGGCGAAGATATCGCCAAAGAGATGTGACTTCAGATAGTAGTCGTCCTGGGGACAGAATCCATAATTGAAAGGCCTTCCCGAGAGCTGTGTCTGATTCTTAACCCCCAGCTCGTAGGCTTTACGGGCATCGTCCCATTCTGCAGGGCGTGTCCAGGGTTTGCCTTCCTGCCAATTGGGCTGTCTGTTCTCCAAAACCTTACTCAGCACTCCGAGTGCATTAAGCGAACGTGGAAATCCCGTGTATGCATAGAGCTGCGAAAACGCCTCCTTGAGTTCGTTGATGGTCACGCCGTTGTCAAGAGCAGTGCGCACAGCGGGCTGAAGACGGTCCAAATCACCTTGTGCCATAAGGCAGGCACACGCTGCCAATCCTTTCTGACGCTCCGTCAGCGTCTGGCCATTTGCCATTGTCATAGTCAATACTGTAAGTAAAATGATAGCAATTTTTTTCATGCACTTATTTCCTAATAAACTTCGAATCGTTATCGGTCAAGTCATCATAACGAAAGCGTTACAGTTATCATTCCCTGACCAGCCTTCAAGAAGGCTTTCAATTCATCCAAAGTACCATATCCCATTTTCCCTATACGGGTATAACTCCAGGTATTTGTACCATAGAACAAAACTATCTGATTGCCGCTGTAAAGAATTACATCGCCGGGCCCGGTAGTAATCTGAGTGTCGCTTGCAGGAAGGGAAAACCCCAAATCACCAACTTTCTCGAACCCTCCGTAATCGTTGGCTTCGTATGAGACGGGAGCCTTGCGGAGCGCTTTCACAAGATCCTTCGTCGCATTGTTATCTTCAATTGCTATCGGAATGGTTTTTCCTCCGACACTGATTTTAATATGTTCAGGCATGGTCGATTGATTAATAAATAAAGATAGCCAATTCTTGATAAGCGCGTCTTTACCGCTGCGGTTGGAGTTGTTGATCCAAAGGCTCTCCTTAACGAATTTGCCCTCCGGAATCAGCCTTTTGGCATCAGCCACAACAGAAGAAATGCCACTGGAATAGCTGGACACGATAAGGCCGATGGTCTTCCCCGCCATCTTGTTCCCTTCCTGGAAAAGATAGCTCTGCATTGGGGCCGCCATATTGCTCCACCAAAGGGGCGTGACGATGATAACGGTATCATAGTCGGCAACGTTACGTTTTACCGGCTTGATTGCAGGATAGCTGGCCGCATTATTGGGCTTCTCCCTAATGGCGGCAATGAGCGAACTTCCTATGGCATAATTATTTGCAGCATAGTCCAAGCCTTCTTCAGCCGGGTGGATTTCCAGCACATCGGCGGCCATATTGGTAGTGATCGAGGCCACAATGGACCGGCAGTCGCCGCTGAAAGAGTAATAGGCTATAAGGGTTTTGCCGGCGCTTTCTTCCTGCTGCTCCTTTTCTTGCTCTTGTTGTTCTTCCTGTGAATTGTCCGGAACAGTAGTTTCTTCCCGGGTTTTCTCGCAGGAATTAAGTACAGGAGAAAACAGCAATATCAAACTGATTGCTAATGTGCGTAACATATTATTTCAGATTCTCTTTAAAGAAGAACTCCATCTTGTCATAAGGGATAACTCCCGCCACGTCGTCGTAAAGGTCGGTATGGACGGCTCCGGGAACGATGTAAAGTTCCTTGTTATCCCCCTTGAGTTTGGCAAAGGCTCCCTCACTGAAATAGCGGCTGTGGGCCTTCTCGCCGTGAATCAGCAGCACCGGAGTCTTTATTTCTCCAGCCATATCCAGAAGGGGCTGATTCAGGAAAGAAATGGTGCCGATGACGTTCCAGCCATCGGTAGAGTTGCCGCTGCGGGGATGGAAACCACGCTCTGTCTTGTAATATGCGTGATAGTCCTTGACAAACCAGGGGGCCTCCTCAGGAAGCGGATCCACGACTCCGCCCGCACGCTTGTAAGTGCCTGTGCGATAATCTTCTGTACGCTGGGCAGCCCAGGCCTCACGCTGTGCATCCCTGGCCTCTTCACTGTCTGTGCTGCCAAAATAGCCTTCCCGTGCCACGCGCGACATATCGTACATGGTGGAAGCCACCGTTGCCTTAATGCGCGGATCAAGCGCGGCCGCATTGATAGCCATCCCACCAAAACCACAGATGCCTATTATGCCGATACGCTCCGGATCCACCAGGTCACAAGTACTCAGGAAATCTACGGCGGCACAGAAATCCTCCGTGTTGATGTCTGGGGATGCCATCCTGCGGGGCTCTCCCCCACTTTCGCCGGTAAAGGAAGGGTCGAATGCTATGGTGAGGAAACCACGTTCGGCCATATGCTGTGCATAAAGGCCGCTGGACTGCTCTTTAACGGCGCCAAAAGGGCCGCTGACGGCTATCGCAGGCAGTTTCCCTTCGGCATTCTTGGGAACATACATATCAGCCGCGAGTTCTATGCCGTAGCGGTTGTGGAAAGTTACTTTGCTGTGATTCACCAGCTCGGATTTCGGGAATGTCTTGTCCCATTCTTTTGTTAGATTCAGGGTGCTCATATTTTTGTTTTGATTGCAGGCAAGCAGCAATATAGCTGTTAGTGCCAATACTATGTTTTGTTTCATATTACAAAGGTAGGACGGACTTTTCAAGTATTTGTGCACATATTCGCGGATTTTATACCAATTTCGCAGTTTTTACTATTTTTGTAGTGCAATGAAGAAGATTCTGAAGGTTGATAATCCCAATGTCTATGCGGAGTACGTTGGCGCCCCCGTGCTACATCCGCAGCTAGCACTGATAAGCTACGACGAGGTCTCCCCTTTCCGCAACAGCCTGAACAATTACGGCGTATATGGCCTTTTTATTCAGCAGCAATTTCCTGAATACCTATCCTACGGCACCAAATCCATCATTGTCGGGGACCGTTCCATCATTGCGGTTGCCCCCGGGCAGATAGGTGGAGCAGAAGACAACGGAACCTCGATATATATAAACGGATGGGCTCTGCTATGGTCGCCTGAACTGCTTCGGCCGGACTACCCGTTTTTCTCCTACTTCGAAACCGACTGGCTCCGTATGGAACCTCAGGAATGGGAGCGCATCACTTCGCTTCTTGCCATTATGCGGAAGGAAATGCAGGAGAACCAGGATTCACCTTCATTCAAACATATTCTTACAAGTTACCTCCAGCTGATTCTGGATTACTGCCAGCGGATTTATTTACGTCAGCTCACACAAAAGGAAAGTGGCGAAAGCGACATCCTCAAGCGCTTTCACCACCTGCTGGTTGATTATTTCTCAAAGGGTCTGCAGCACGAAATGGGGCTCCCCACAGTCTCTTACTGTGCATCCGAACTGGCATATTCGGCCAGATACTTCGGTGATATGATTCACCAGGCAACCGGAGGGACCGCAATCGGCTATATCCACAACTTCGTTATAGACCAGGCAAAATCTCTCCTGATGAAAGGACTCAGCGTGGGTGAAGTGGCCGATCTCCTTGGCTTTGAGTATCCCCACCATTTCAGCCGCCTGTTCAAGAAGATGACTGGTAAGACGCCAACGGAGTACCTACAATAATTGATTATCTTTGCACGATTTAATCTGTGTTATATGAATTATAACGGAATCATCATAGGTGCGGCGGTATTCCTTAGTATAGGAATCTGCCACCCGCTTGTCATAAAGATGGAATATCACTGGGGCAGCCGAAGCTGGTGGATATGGCTGGTGGCAGGACTGGCGTTTTGTGCAGTATCCCTTTTCGTGCCAAACGATATCATCTCCATCATCATCGGCGGTTTCGCTTTCTGCTGCCTCTGGGGCATCCACGAGATGTTCCTGCAGGAAAAACGCGTCCTTCGCGGCTGGTTCCCGGAGAATCCCAGACGGCATGACTACTATGCTGCCAGGCGCTTGGAAATGAAAGATAAGCTATAGGAGAAAAGATACTTCTTCATACTTACTATTCGCCAACAAAGACGAAAAATGAGTAACTTTGAGTCATGGAATACCTGTCAAAACAACGATATGACGAGATTGCAGGCGAGCTGAAACATCTTATTGGCGAGGTTTATCCCAAGATAAAGGATGACCTCGCGGAGGCCAGCGCCCAGGGGGACCGGAGCGATAATGCGGGATACCGTGAAGCCAGGCGAATGCAGGCAAAGACCATCAGCCGGATCCGTTTCCTGCAGAATATCCTGGAGCATTCCCGTGTGATCGATCCTGACGCCCTCCCAAAAGACAGGGTCAGCCTTCTGAGTTGTGTTGAATTCACCAACCTCTCGACAAACACTCAGATGAAATTCAAGATAGTCAGCCCCCACGAGATGGACCTCGAGGCTGGCAGGATCTCGTTGAAATCACCTATCGGCGCAGCCTTGATGGGCAGGAGAGTCGGCGAAATAGCCGAGGCTCAGGTGCCTTCCGGAACCCTGCGCCTGAGAATCGACAGCATCACTTTCGAGGGTTAGTTTTCAGATACCTCTGCCGCTCTTCTTCCGGGAAGCGCTCGATGGCATAGCGCAGCATAGTGCGGGGCATTTCCCGAAATCTTGGCCCGAGCCAGGACTCCAGAGCTGCATTGTCCCGTTTTCCTGCCTCACGGAGCAGCCAGCCGACCGCTTTATGGATAAGGTCGTGCGGATGATGCAGAAGGATGTCTGCAATATTGAAAGTGTCCTGCAGCTGAGAGTGTCGGATAAGTGTCATAGTGCTGACGATGCCGATACGCTGCTCCCAGATTGTTTTGCCGTTCCGGGCAAGGTCATAAAGCAGAGTCCTGTCCTTATCGAGCAGCCACTCCCCCAGCAAAGGGTAGCAGCTCAAGTCCACAAGGTCCCAATTATTGATGTAGGCAGTATGCGCAAGATAAAAGTCGATGCATTGCTGCTGAAGAACAGGATTCTTCTTGGAATGGCTGAAGATCTCCACCAATGCCAGCAATGCTGCCAGCCGCACTTCATGGAATTCACTGCAGATGCATTCCTCCAGATCCTTAAAGCTTGCTTTCTTCCAGCATTCTTTCACTACAGAACGCGTTACGGGGACCTTGATACCAAGGAACTTATCCCCCTCGCCGTATTGGCCAGGGCCTGTCTTGAAGAAGCGCAAAAGCCCATCCACCTGTGACGGGTCGGCCATCGAAAGCATCTGCGAGAGAAGGGTATTCATCCTAAAACCACGTCCAGAACCATCATCAGGGCAAAGCCCAGCGCGAATCCTACGGTGCCTATGTTGGAGTGTTGCCCTTGGGAATAATCGGGGACAAGTTCTTCAACTACGACATAGAGCATGGCGCCTGCAGCGAATGCAAGCATGTAGGGCATGATTCCAAGCACTGCCGTCGTCAGGAGGAGCACCAGTGCGCCTCCTATGGGCTCTACAATGCCGCTTAGCGCACCGATTCCGAAAGAGCGTAGCCGGGAATTGCCTTCTGCTCTCAGGGGCATTGATATTATTGCTCCCTCGGGCACATTCTGAATTGCGATTCCCAGAGACAGTGCAAACGCACCGGCCATGTTGAAATCGGCCGTAAGGGCCCCTGCAATTGCCACGCCCACGGCCATTCCCTCGGGAAAATTGTGTATAGTAACGGCCAAGGCCAGTTTCGCAGTCCTGGACAGACGGCTCTGAGGACCCTCTACATCACCTGAAGGGTGAATATGTGGAGTGATATAATCTATCAGGAGTAAGAAGGCGAATCCGGCAAGTAGACCGATAGTCGGTGCTACTATGGCAGATCTGCCTTCGCCCATTTCGATAGCGGGGATAATCAACGACCATACCGAAGCCGCTACCATCACACCGGATGCAAATCCCAATAGTATCTTCTGGACCAGAGGCGGCATTTCCCGCTTCATAAAGAATACAAAAGCAGAACCGAGGGCGGTGCCCAGGAAAGGAATCAGAAGAGCAATCAGTACAGGATTCATACTCAGACAATTATCTTTCCGACCTTGGGAATCTTACGGATAAGTACGCAGGCAATGGCTACTACTGTATATGAAATCAAGGCGGTGCCAAGTATCTGCGCCGGAGTCGTCCACACGCCGAGGATGCCGTCGCTGCCCAGCTTAAGGGAATTACGCAGCCACGCGGAGACTTGGCTCAGCACCAGCATGTGGCTCAAATACATGCCATAGCTAGCTTTGGATACAGGCTGGGCGACTCTCTGATAGAATCGGCCGCCTCCATTGAACTTGCGAAGGACCAGGATCCATCCTATGGCCATCATTGCAACTCCAATGCTGTCGTTGAGCCAGGGTGTCTCCCAAAGGGCAGCAAGACCTACAGGCCCTTCAATGGGGAAAACTCCCCCGGCATCTGCGCCAACACGGCGCAGGAATCCTAATACGCCTATCGCAAAACCGCCCAGGAAAACCGGGAGTGCAATAGCAAGGGTTTTCTTCCAGGATATCTCCCCTACGAACTTTCTGAAATACAAGCCCAGCAGCATATATCCCAGCATGCCGCTGACATAGTAGAACAGGCCATAACTGTTCCAACTGGCTTCGCCCCAAAGCGGATATTTGGCCGGGTTCGGGATGCCGGACGGGCCGTAGATCACCGGAGCAGAGCCACCCAGCCATTCACGTATGAAGGGAATCATTGTTGTGAACAGCCAGATACATAGATATAGTTGAAGTTCCCGCTTCCCAACCTTTTCTGCCCAGGGTGAAAGCAGAGGCATCACAAGATATAGCCCGATCAGCATGTACACGAACCAGAGATGGCCGGCCGCGTAGTTGAAATTCCATATCAGGTCTTTGAAGTTCTGCACAGGTTCTCCCCAGACAAGCGCATATACTATAGACCATATAATAAATGGCGGGAGTATGCGTGCTGCCCGCCTGCGGAAAAACTCCCCGGTATTGTAATGTAAAGGCAGTTGCAGATAGCTGGAAGCCATAACGAACAAGACGACGGCTGCTCTGGAAAGCACATCCATTATGGCTGACCACACTGCATCGGTATGAGTGAGGATAAGAGATCCCTCCCCTCCCAGATAGAAAGGTTCAGTGCTGTGTGTAAGCATAACCAGAAAGCAGGCTACAATCCTCAGCCAGTCCAGCCAGATTTCACGTTTCGTTGCGATTGTCGGGGTATTGCTGTTCAGCATATTTCTTCTTTTTTACAAATATATGCAAAAAGAGCAATTTTTTAAAATATCGCTTGCGATATAAAAT
>R23__coassemble_628_pt1 | contig 21907 bp, 16 predicted proteins | sample R23__metabat2_low_PE_050 | metagenome-assembled genome bin R23 | reverse complement strand
GATATCGTGTTTGCCGGGGCAGACATGGCGCCCGAGGCGGCCTTCCACGCCATACAGACCATAAACTTTGGATGCTTCTTTCAGGGAGAGGTCTTCGCCGTACGGATCCGCCCAGAGATCCTCCGAGCAGCTCTGTACATAGAGCGGACGGGGCGCGATCAGGGCAAGGAGCTCGTGCTGGTCCACGGGCAGAAGGTCCTCATTCTCACCATATTTGTAGAAATTGGGGCACCACCAGTGTGGGAAACTGCTGCCAATCCTGCGGAGAGTTTCTCCATAATGCCTGCGGGAGATGGCTGCGCCGCCGCAGCCGGATGCGTTGGAAATAACAATGGCAAAGCGCTGGTCGGTCGCGCCTGCCCAAAGGGCTGTCTTGCCAAGGCGGGAATGGCCGAGAACTGCAACCTTGTCCGCTGCGACATCGGAATCCGTCTCCAGATAGTCCAGAGCACGCGAAAGCCCCCAGGCCCAAGCGGCGATATTGCCCCAGGAATCGCCCTTGCGTTCTTTGGGACCGTAATATCCGATTACGCCATTGCGGAAGCCGTCGTCAAAATCGGGATCCACGTCATTGTAGCAGAAGGTTGCCACGGCATAGCCATGATCCGTCGCATACTCGAACGGCCAGCGGTAACTCTTGAGGGTGAGATCATCCGTAAAGTGTGCACCCAGGAAAACAGGCGCGGGCTTGCCGGTTTTGGGAACATACATAAGGAGCGTAAGCCCCTGTGTTTCAGCCGCATCGAACCAAATGCGCACCCGCTTGCGCACAGCCTTTCCTCCGAAGGCATCTTCCGATTCCAGCAGCTTGAAATGCATTTCGGAAGGCCGGCCGACGGGAGCCTTTCCGTAGATTTCGTTCGCGAACGACTCCAGCAATTCCGGCCTGCGCCTGCGTTCCCAGTCCTTCACCGTACGCACCAGCTTGCCATTATTTAAGGTAAGAGCGTCCGGAAGCACATACTCGGGCACCTTGGCCTCGTCGTACTGGTAGGCCTTGTGGTCGCCGAGTTCGCGTGTGACGCGGAAATCCGTCACATCCAGCCAGCCACCGTCATTATTGTTCTTGCCACGATTGCACCAGAAACCGAACTTGGCTCCTATCCACTTGCCTGGAGCGCATACGAATCCGCTCGGCATCTTGGTATAATCGGCGTCATCTTCCAGCCTGTAGCTGAAACGGGCTACGACTTCTTTTTCCGCATCGCGAGGATAGACCTGGATGCTCACCCTGACTGTGGCAGCGCCATCTTTGTATGGCAGGTCCGTCACGTGCGTGACATCTTCAGAGGAATCCTTATCGGCGTTCCTGCATACCACGTACTGAAGCTCGGCCAAAGAACCCTTGTCCACCAGCCTTAAAGCCGCATAATCGGTCCCCATGACTGTTATTCCAGCGTCCTCTCCCAAGTCCTTGCCAGGGTGGAAAACCAGTTTAGCGAATACCTTGAAACGTTCCTCCGGAAACTTCTGCAACAGCAGGTTCTTTTGCCCGTAAAGATTCTTTACAGGGCGCTTCTGCAGTACGGAGAAAAGCCGCACACCACCATCAGGAAGGGCATAGTGCCAGTAGGGAGACGGAATGCAGGGATACTGCCACTCCAGATCCAGCCCATAGGGCTTGTACCATGCACCATTATGGGCCCTATCCCACTCGTTATAGGGCAGATTCGTCACTCCGTGAGGAGCCTCCCAACTGCTGACCGGCTGTCCGCAGCCGTCGCCATCGGGATCCTCCCCGATCACCGGCCATCCGTCCTCTTTCCAGGTCATTGGCTGGAGGTGGACGATGCGTCCGTATGCGCCCTTGTCCTGGAAATGGATGAACCAGTCGGAACCCTGGGACGTAGATACCCAAGCGCCCTGATGGGGGCCGTTGATCGTTCCTTCTGCGGATGCCATGACAATCTTCTCCTCGTAGGGACCGAAGGGGCCATCCGCCCTCAGGACCGTCTGCCATCCGGTTTTCACCCCACCGGCAGGAGCGAATATGTAGTACTTCCCTCCGCGCTTGTACATCTTGGTGCCTTCAATCGTGGGCTGGGTGGCGTGCCCGTCGAATACCATGCGGGATGGTCCCAGCAGGCTGGTGCCGTCAGGGCTCATCGGGGCCACGAAGACAACGCTCTTGATTCCGGCACGCGAACCGGCACAGGCGTGACTCAGGTAGGCCTTTCCATCCTCATCCCAGAACGGGCAGGGGTCGATGAGACCCTTTGCTTTAGTCAGCCATACGGGTTCCTCCCAGGGGCCGTAAGGATCCTGCGTGCGCACCATGAAGATACCGTTGTCGGGATCTCCGCAGAAGATGTAGAACCATCCGTCATGATAGCGGATCGCAGGGGCCCAGACACCTTTCCCGTGCTGCACCGGAGTCATACTCAAAGGCCTGAATGAATACTGGTAGCCGGTCAGTGCCGCGCCCACCAGCTGCCAGTTCACCAGGTCCTTCGAATGGAGTATCGGCAGGCCCGGGAATTGGTTGAAGGAGGATGCAGTCATGTAATAGTCGTCCCCCACGCGGCAAACGTCGGGATCCGAGTAATCCGTATGAAGGATGGGATTCGAGAAACGCGTTTGCGCCGCCGCCAACACAGGCAGCAGCGCAATCAAAAGGATGGCTATTCTTTTCATATTCAGAGATTTGCGGCGAGTTCGAACCACTGGTTGAATCCAGCGATTTCTCCCTTGCTCCAGCAAGAACCGAACCAGTATTCGAGGGGTTCGCCGGATGCGACCTTCTTGAGGCACACTCCATGTTTGCCACCGTCCACGAGGGTCACGGCGTCGGCCTGGGGCATGATGACCGCAACGCCGAGCATTCCGTCTTCAGGCTCCACGCTCTGGTCGGAAGCGTGCTCCCAAATCGCATAATAATCCTCTCCGAAAGCCTCCGCCTCGATGGTATTCTGCTTCTTGTGACGGAAGATGCCCGCAGCGATGGTAAGCGAATCAGCATCGAAGGTGTAAGTGTCCTCAACCTTGCAGAAATAGCTGTCCGCAAAAACCGTAACAGTCTTGTCCAGAGCAACTTTCACATCTCCCGCCAGCCACTCCGGATAATGGAGGACGAAGCTGATTTCAGAGGGGGATTCGTAAAGGATCTCGCTGCTGCGGTAGTTCGTGGCCGGATAGCAGAGAGTGCTGTCGATGAAAGGCACCGACCCGCCTCCTCCGAGGCTTACGGCCACCTTGTAGCAGTCCTTTCCGCCATGGTCTTTGTGGTAGTAGTTGCCGTTGCCGGGCTTCACGGCCTCGGCGTACCAGTCGTTTGCCACCAGCGCTCCGGGGAGTTTGACCCAGATGTCGATTCCTGGCGATGTGGGATTGCCTTCCAGCGCCTCGCCGTAGAAGCGGCCGGCGATGAGGTTGTTCTCGAATACGAAGTCATCGGACCTTTCCGGCACGGCACGTGCCATCACCTTCTGCTCCTGGGGTTTCGAGGCGCATGCGCCAAGTAGCATGACGGCCGCAATAATCAGATACTTTTTCATCTTACTTCAATTCTTCGGTCTTGCACCAGTCCATATCGTTATAGTCGTCGTTCTCACCGCACATACCCCAGATGAAGGTGTAGTTGCGGGTAGCACAGGCGGAATGGATGCTCCACTGGGGCGAGATGACCGCCTCTTCGTTGTGCATCCAAATATGGCGTGTCTCCTGGGGCTCGCCCATGAAGTGGCACACCGCAGCGCCGTCCGGCACCTCGAAGTAGAAGTAGACTTCCATGCGACGGTCGTGGGTATGGGCGGGCATGGTGTTCCAGGTGCTGCCCGGAGCGAGTTCGGTCATACCCATCTGCAACTGGCAGCAAGGCACTACCTCCTTCACCAGCAGGCGGTTGATGGTGCGTTCGTTGCTCTCTTCAAGGCTTCCGAGATGCATCACCACAGCATCCTTCTTGCTCACCTTCTTCACTCCGGTCTCCCTATGGGCGGTGGCGGAGCAGAAGTAGAAGTGCGCGGGCTTTTCGGCGCTGTCGCTCTTGAAAGTGACGTGGCGGTTGCCGCGGCCTACGTAGATGGCTTCCTTGTACTCGAGATGGTATTCATCTTCCCCCACCTGCACGGTGCCGGGTCCACCCACGTTGATGATGCCGAGCTCGCGGCGCTGGGTGAAGAAATCGGCGCGGAGGATCTCCGGAGCGCTCAGCAGGAGGTCTTCCTTCACGGGAACGGCTCCGCCGGCGATGATGCGGTCGAACATGGAGTAGACCATATTGATTTCATCCGCCACCATCAGGTTCTGCACCAGGTACTCCTTCCTGATGCGTTCGGTGTCGTAGTGCTTGGCATCCACGTTGCTCGATGCCTGGCGTACAGTGCAATTCAGTTTCATGCTATTTAGGCTGTTTTCCAATATAGGCGAGGATGCCGCCATCTACATATAATATATGTCCGTTCACAGCGTCGGACGCGTGCGATGCGAGGAAGACTGCAGGGCCGCCCAGTTCCTCGGGTTCGAGCCAGCGGCCTGCCGGGGTCTTGGCGCAGATGAAGGAGTCGAAAGGATGACGGCTGCCGTCGGGCTGGCGCTCGCGCAGAGGCGCGGTTTGGGGCGTTGCGATGTAGCCGGGGCCGATGCCGTTGCACTGGATGTTGTATTCACCGTACTCCGAGCAGATGTTGCGGGTGAGCATCTTGAGGCCACCCTTCGCTGCCGCGTATGCAGATACCGTCTCGCGGCCGAGCTCGCTCATCATCGAGCAGATGTTGATGATCTTGCCCTCGCGGCGCTCCATCATTTCAGGAAGCACTGCGCTGGAAACGATGAAGGGGGCCACCAGGTCGACGTCGATAACCGCCTGGAATTCGGCACGTTTCATTTCGTGCATAGGGATGCGCTTGATGATGCCTGCGTTGTTCACAAGGATGTCAATCTGGCCTACTTCCTTGTGGATGGTCTCCACGAGAGCCTTGACGTCGTCTTCCTTGGTGACGTCGCAGACATAACCCTTGACATTGGAGATGCCCGCCTCCTTGTAGTTGTCGAGTCCGCGCTGAAGCGCCGCCTCATTTATGTCGTTGAAAATGATGTTCTTGATGCCTGCGGCCACAAAAGCCTTGGCGATGTTGAAGCCTATACCGTAGGATGCTCCGGTGATCCAGGCGTTCTTGCCTTCAAGAGAAAATGGATTGTTCATATCGATTGTAGTTTAGTTTCCGTGCACGGGCACAATGCCCAAGCATACAAAATTAGCAATTTTTTCCTAACTTCGCCATGTATGGTAAAGTTTGGATTGATCGGAGATCCCATCGGGCATTCAGTGAGCCCTCAAGTGTTCGCCAAAGCATATGGCGGACGCTGGCCTTATGAATTGATCGAGGGGGCGGATTTTGAGGCGTCGTGGCAGAAGTTCTTGGCTGAGTATCAGGCAATTAACATTACCACGCCTTTTAAGGAGCCGGCGTTCCGGAAGGTGGCGGAGGGCGGGGTGCTCGGCGGCGAGTCGTCAGACACTTCGGCCGAGGTCATCCGCTCGCTTGGGGCAATCAATATCGCTGTCAAGGAGGCCGACGGGCTGGTGCATGGCTATAATTCCGACTATCTCGGCGTCCTGAAATTGCTGCGGGACCGCGGATTCGGCCCCGGCAGCACGGTTCTGGTGGCCGGATTCGGCGGCGCTGGGCGTGCGGCGGCAGCAGCAGCGCGCACTGCCGGATGCGACGTGGTGGTGTGCAACCGGACCATCAGGGAGCCCGGAATCCGCCCCCTGTCCGAACTCCCCATCCTCGCCGGCGTGGCGGACCTGCTCATCTACACCCTTGCCTTCCCCATCCCGGAACTGGAAGGGCTGGAAGTCCCTGCCATCCTTGAGGCCAACTACCGCACTCCTTGCCTCTCCGGCCGCCCCGGATACATCCCCGGAACCGAATGGCACCGCGCCCAGGCGGAGACCGGCTATCCCCTCATGACAGGATGCCCGGTTTCCGTTGGTTTTTAGATTCTTTTTTCGTACCTTGCGAATCCTAAATTTTTGAGATATGAGCCTGAATAAAGTTATGCTGATCGGTAACGTTGGACGCGACCCTAATGTACGTTACCTTGATGGAAATTCCGGAGGTGGCCCCGGCAGTAAAGTAGCCACATTCACACTTGCAACCACTGAGAGATATAGAGATCGCAGCGGAGAGACCAGAGAAAATACGGAATGGCACAACATCGTTGCTTGGCGCAATTCCGCAGACCTTGCAGAGAAATTCATACACAAAGGAACCATGATTTACGTGGAAGGCAGGCTTCGCACCCGTCAGTACACAGACCAGGCAGGAGTTCAGAAGTACACCACTGAGGTGGTTGCGGACAACATCCAGCTGCTGAGCCGCCGTCCGGACGAAGATGGCGCACAGCCCCGCCAGCAGTACAGCCAGCCTCAGTACGGCCAGCCGGCACCTCCCGTCCAGGCCGAGCCCGTACAGCCAACGGCACCCGTGCAGCCTGAGGCCCCCGCGGGCTTCGGCGGTGATCCCTCCGACGACCTTCCGTTCTAGCAGATTCCTTCACCTGAAGGTTCGGAATGACATTACAGTAACGGCAAACTATGACAGAAAAAGTACAAAAACTGATGAATGACAGCGCTCTGGCACGCTGGAGCGCCCTCATACTTATAGCGCTGATGATGTTCTTCGCATATCTGTTCGCAGACATCCTCTCTCCGCTCAAATCCACCCTGGAAAGCGTCCGCGGATGGGACAGCGCCACCTTCGGCACCTATGCCGGCGGCGAGTATTTCCTTAACGTGTTCTGTTTCTTCCTCATCTTCGCAGGTATCATCCTCGACAAGATGGGAGTGCGTTTCACAGGCATCCTGTCGGCAGCCCTCATGGTTGGCGGCGCCTTCATCAAATACATAGGCGTGAGCGACTGGTTCCAAGCCACAGACTTCTGCACCTGGCTGGGCAGCTGGTGGACTTCCTTCCCCGCCAGCGCTAAGATGGCTACGCTTGGATTCATGATTTTCGGCTGCGGCTGCGAAATGGGCGGCACGACCGTCTCCAAAGCCATCGCCAAGTGGTTCAAGGGCAAGGAGATGGCCATGGCCATGGGCGTGGAGATGAGTATCGCCCGCCTCGGTGTCTTCGCCGCGATGTGGCTCTCGCCCGCAATTTCCAAGGCTGCCGTAGATACCGTAGGAGCACCCGTCCTCGTGGGTGCGCTGCTGCTCTGCATCGGTCTCATCACCTTCACGTCCTTCACTTTCATGGACAAGAAGTTCGACGGACAGCTCGAGGATGTCGGCCAGAGCGATACCTCCAAGGCCGACGAGTTCCAGATCAAGGACCTTGGCATCGTATTCCGCTCCAAGATGTTCTGGATCGTTTCCATCCTCTGCGTGCTTTACTACAGCGGCATATTCCCCTTCCAGAAGTTCGCCCCGAACTACCTGGAGGTGACTCTTGGCGTAGAAAACGACTTTGCAGCGCGCCTGTTCAGCGTTTTCCCTATACTCGCGATGGTTCTCACCCCGTTCCTTGGCCTGTTCCTGGATAAGAAAGGCAAAGGAGCATCCATGCTTCTGGTTGGCGCTATCATCATGGTAGTCTGCCACCTGAGCTTCGCATTCCTGCTTCCTGTGGTCAAGTCCTCCGCCCTTGCAGTTGTGCTGATACTGGTGCTGGGTGTGAGCTTCTCCCTGGTGCCCGCGGCCCTTTGGCCGAGCGTGCCTAAGATTATCGACGAGAAGGTGCTGGGCAGCGCATACTGCCTCATCTTCTGGGTACAGAACATCGGCCTCTGGGGAGTCCCGCTCCTCATCGGCAATGTCGAGAAAGCCACGGGCGGATACACCGTGCCCATGATTATCTTCGCCAGCTTTGGTGTTATAGCCTTCATAATCAGCATTTTGCTTAAGGCTGAAGACCGCAAGAAAGGATATGGGCTCGAAATGCCGAATATAAAGGGGTAGAAAGATTCCTTCGCTACGCTCGGAATGACAGAAAAAGGCCGTAAGCTGATGCCGTGGGTGGCACTCGCCTGTCTGGTGGTGCCCATGTTCGGCTCGTACTTCTTCGACGATATGTTCTCGAGCATATCGCACCTTTTCAGCGACCCGTCCCTCACAAAGCTGGGATGGGACGCTGCAGGGTACGGGCTCTACACCAGCGGCTACTCGGTGCTGTGCGTTTTCGGCGGACTTATTGTCTGCGGGATGCTCCTCGACAAGTGGGGAGTGCGCATCACCGGTTCCATTTTCGTGGGGATGATGACCGCTGGCGCCGCACTGGTGCTCTGGGCCATCACCGCAGGGCTGCCGCCAAAGCGCTCCCTCGCCATTGCTTACGCAGGATGCATGCTGTTCGGCCTGGGCAGCGAGATAGCCGGAGTGGCTGTCACGCGCAGCATCGCCCGGTGGTTCAAGGATGGCCCTATGGCCTTCGCGATGGGCCTGCAGTTAGCGATCGCCAGGCTGGGAACGGCCTTCGCGCTGGTAATGGCACCGAGGCTGGTTCCGCAGGTTCCTTCGTCGGCCGACGGCCTCCTCGGAATGACAGAAGAAGGCAATGGCCTCCTCGCTATGACAGACGGGGGTGGCGTTCTGACGCTGGCCCAAACGGCCCGCCCGGCCATACTGGGCCTGGGGCTGCTTCTTCTGGGATGCATACTCTGGGCGGTTTTCGTAGCGCTAGACGCGAAGCGATTCCCTTCCGGACGCACCGATGACAAAAGCGAAGGCTTCCGTCTCGCCGATGTCGGCAAGATCCTGACCAACAAGCGATTCATCCTGATTTCGCTGCTCTGCGTATTCTTCTACAGCAGCATAATAGCTTTCAAGAAATTCGCCGGTGCCATACTGGTGCCGCGCTTCGACGTACCCGCGGAAGCAGCCAGCTGGATGGTCAGCATGCTGCCGTTCGCAACCGTCATCTTCGCACCGCTGTTCGGCATCCTGGTCGACAAACTCGGGCATGCCACACGCTGGATGCTCGGTGGCGCCGTACTGGCCCTAATCGCCCATCTTCTGCTGGCGTTCGCGCCGGCAGGTGTGCCCTTCTGGGGCTACCTGAGCATGGTATTCCTGGGATTCGGCTACTCGCTGGTACCCGCCGCCATGTGGCCGTCCGTGCCGAAAATCGTTCCCGATAAAGTGCTCGGCACCGCATACTCGCTCATCTACTGGATACAGAACCTGGGGCTGATGCTGTTCAAGATGCTGGCTGGCGTAATCCTGGGCAAAGCCGCCATCGGCAACGGCCCGGTGCACGTAGAACTGATGTTCGTCGGCGTATGCATCGTGGCCCTGGCCACATCCGCCATCCTTCATAGAATCAAACTGGCATGAACTATCCTCTGTTAGATACCATCAATTCCCCCGCCGACATCAAGGGCCTCAGCGTGAATCAGCTGAAGCAACTGTGCGCGGAGATACGGCACTACATAATCGAGGTCTGCTCCACCAATCCGGGGCATCTCGGATCGAGCCTGGGCGCAGTGGAACTGATCGTGGGATGGCACTACGTGTTCGACGCCCCGGAAGACAAGATAGTCTTCGACGTGGGGCATCAGGCCTATGCCCACAAGATTCTCACCGGCCGCCGCGAGGCGTTCCGCACCCTGCGAAAGGCCGGAGGCATCAGCGGATTCCCACGCATGGACGAGAGCCCTTACGACAGCTTCGGCGTCGGGCATTCTTCCACCTCGGTATCCGCAGCCCTCGGACTTGCCGAGGCAGCCCGTATCCAGGGCCGTAAAGAGAAGGTAACCGCCCTGATCGGGGACGGTGCCCTCACCGGAGGCCTTGCATTCGAGGGCATCAACAACGCCGGTGCAGCTAAGGCAGACCTGCTCATAATCCTCAACGACAACGAAATCTCCATCGACCACAACCTCGGAGGCCTCCACAACTATCTTCTGAGGATCACCACCTCCCGCCGCTACAATTCCTTCAAGAACAAGGTTTGGAACGTACTCGGAGAAAGGAGCATAAGGCACTTCATCCAGCGCTGGTGGCGCAGTCTCAAGTCCTGGGCGGTCAAGAAGACCGGAGGGGACCTTTTTGAGTCTCTCGGCTTCCGCTATTTCGGGCCCATAGACGGCAACGACCTGGGCAGCGTAATCAATGCCCTCCAGCGGATCAAGAACATCCACGGGCCCCGCGTGCTGCACTGTAACACCTTGAAAGGTAAGGGTTTCGCCGCCTCGGAGGCAGACCCCTACACCTGGCACGCGCCCGGCAAGTTCGATCCCGAGACAGGAAAACGCCTGAACGGGCCGTATCCTGCCGACAGGTATCAGGACGTGTTCGGGCAGGTTCTCTGCGAACTGGCGGAAAAGGATTCACGGGTGGTGGGCATCACCCCCGCCATGGCCAGCGGCTGCGGCATGAGCAAGTTCGCCGCCGCCTTCCCGGGCAGATTCTTCGACGTCGGCATAGAGGAAGAGCACGCGGTGACCTTCTCGGCAGGCCTTGCTGCAGGAGGATTGCGCCCGTTCTTCAACATCTACTCCAGCTTCTCCCAGCGCGCATACGACCAAATAGTGCACGATGTAGCCCTGCAGCACCTCCCCGTCGTGCTGTGCTTCGACCGTGCCGGCCTGGTGGGTGAAGACGGCGCCACCCACCACGGATGCTACGATATGGCAGCGCTCCGCACGGTTCCCGGCGTCATAATAAGCTCCCCGAAGGATGAAACCGAGCTCAAGCAGCTCATGTATACAGCGCTGAACACTGAACGTGGGCCATTTATAATAAGGTATCCGCGCGGGTGCGGGGAAGGCGTGCAGTGGAAGGACGCTCCTTATGAGATACTCCCCTCCGGAAAGGCGGTGGAGCTCAAGGCCGGCAGAAAACTGGCCCTCATATGCACCGGACCCATCACTTCTGCCGCCCTTCGCATTTCAGAAAGCTACGGAGATGAGGTGGGAGTCTACAACTTCCGCTTCGTCAAACCATTTGACACAGAGATGCTTCGCAAGATCGCAGGGCAGTACGCCCACATCATCACCCTGGAGGACGGCAGCCTGAAGGGCGGGCTCTACGGAGTCGTGGCAGAAGAGCTTGCTGGCATGGAAAAGGCCCCTGCAGTGGAAGGAATCGGCATTCCGGATGAATTCATACGGCATGCAAGCAAAGAAGAAGAGTGGGCTATCTGCGGAATGGATGAACAATCTGTGAAGAAAAAGATTGAATTTTTTTTGGAGAATCACTAAAAATCTCTATCTTTGCAGTCCTTTTGCAAGAAAGGCTTGAAATATTGCCGATATAGCTCAGTTGGCCAGAGCACGTGATTTGTAATCTCGGGGTCGAGGGTTCGAATCCCCCTATCGGCTCAAAACTGGCCCTGAACAATATCAGGCACCAATCTGGGAGGATCGCATAGCGGCAATTGCGGCGGACTGTAAATCCGCTCCTTCGGGTTCGGTGGTTCGAGTCCACCTCCTCCCACGCATTAGAGCGGAAGCAGAGTCTTCCTCCCTTGAATAGCGGGGTTCGTATAATGGCTATTATGCCAGCCTTCCAAGCTGGAAATGGGAGTTCGATTCTCCTACCCCGCTCAAAAAAAAGCCGATGTAGCTCAGGGGTAGAGCGCATCCTTGGTAAGGATGAGGTCATGAGTTCAAATCCCATCATCGGCTCTTTTTAATATGTAGTAAACTTTTATATCATAATATTATGGCAAAAGAAACATTCGTAAGAACCAAACCGCACGTCAACATCGGTACTATCGGCCACGTTGACCACGGCAAGACCACCCTTACCGCCGCTATCACCAAGGTGCTGGCAGCCCGCGTAAAGGGTAACGAAGGCAAGATCAAGTCCTTCGACCAGATCGACAACGCTCCCGAAGAGAAAGAGCGTGGTATTACCATCAACACCGCTCACGTTGAGTACGAGACCGAGACCCGTCACTATGCACACGTCGACTGCCCCGGCCACGCTGACTACGTGAAGAACATGGTTACCGGTGCCGCCCAGATGGATGGTGCAATCCTCGTTGTGGCAGCAACTGACGGTCCCATGCCCCAGACCAACGAGCACGTCCTCCTGGCCCGCCAGGTTAATGTGCCTAAGATGGTGGTGTTCCTCAACAAGGTTGACCTCGTGGACGATCCCGAGATGCTCGACCTCGTAGAGATGGAGGTACGCGATCTTCTCAGCAAGTACAACTTCGACGGTGACAACGCTCCCGTTATCCGCGGCTCCGCCCTTGGCGCCCTCAACGGAGAACCCGAGTGGGAAGACAAGGTCATGGAACTCATGGCAGCCGTTGACGAGTACATTCCTATCCCCGTCCGTGAGAACGAGAAGCCTTTCCTCATGCCTATCGAGGATATCTTCTCCATCACCGGCCGTGGCACCGTGGTTACCGGACGTATCGAGCGTGGTACCGTTCACGTGAACGATCCTGCCGAAATCGTCGGTTTCAACGACAAACCCAAGAGCACCGTCGTCACTGGCGTCGAGATGTTCCGCAAGCTCCTCGATCAGGGCGAAGCAGGCGACAACGTCGGTCTTCTCCTCCGTGGTATCGACAAGAAAGAGGTCAAGCGTGGTGAGGTTATCGCAAAGCCCGGTTCCATCACCCCTCACACCCACTTCCTTGGTCAGATCTATGTTCTGAAGAAAGAAGAAGGTGGCCGTCACACTCCTTTCCACAACAAGTATCGTCCTCAGTTCTTCATCCGTACCCTCGATGTTACCGGTGAGATCTCTCTCCCCGAAGGCGTTGAGATGGTGATGCCTGGCGATAACGTGGAAATCAACGTGCAGCTCATCACTCCTGTTGCTCTTAACGAGGGTCTCCGCTTCGCTATCCGCGAAGGTGGCCGTACCGTTGGCGCAGGTCAGGTTATCAAGATTCTTGACTAATCCTGATTCTTACACTCGAGTGGGTTCTCCTTCATAGAGGGCCCACTTTTTAGGGGAATAGAATAATGGTAATTCAGCGGTCTCCAAAACCGTCAATGTGGGTTCGATTCCTGCTTCCCCTGCAAATATCAAAGGTTACGATTTGGTAAATGTTTAAAAGACGCCGATCTCCGCTTCCAACTTACGGCGTCAATTAAATGTAAAGATGAGAAAGTTTATCAATTACTTAAAAGAGTGCTATGTAGAGCTCGTCAAGAAGACTACGTGGCCCACTTGGGACAAGCTGCAGGGTTCTGCACTGCTCGTTATGGTGGCCACCGTCATCCTCGCGCTGATGCTCTTCATAATTTTTTTTTTTTTTGATAAGGTGATGACCGTGATCTACACACTGTAAATTTTTACCGCGATGGCTGAAATGAAATGGTATGTTCTGAGGGCGGCAGGCGGAAAGGAACGCAAAGCAAAGGAATATCTCGAGAAAGAGATTGAGAGGAGCGGAATCGCCGAACAGGTTGGCCAGGTCCTGGTCCCTGTCAAGAAGGAAATAGTTACTAAGAACGGTAAGAGAAAAGCAGTGGACAAACTGCTCTTCCCTGGCTATGTGCTTATTCAGGCGACGCTCAGCCCGATGCTCGAGAATATCATCCGCAATCTGGTTCCCGGTATGTCCGGCTTCCTGACGGAAAAGAAAACGATCAGCAGCACTCAGGTAGAAAGGATCCCCGTACCTATCCGTGAGGACGAAGTGCAGAGGATTCTCGGTGTTCAGGATGAAAACATCGACAATGCAGCGGAGACCGTGGTGAATTACGAAATCGGAGAATCCGTAAAGATCACCGACGGACCTTTCAACGGCTTCAGCGGCACTGTGGATGAGATTCTGGAAGACAGGAGCAAAGTCAAGGTTATAGTGGTCATTTTCGGCCGTAAGACTCAGCTCGAACTCAGCTTTACACAAGTAACTAAAGAATAACAAGTAAAAATGGCAAAAGAAGTTACCGGATTTATCAAGCTCCAGATCAAAGGCGGAGCAGCTAATCCTGCGCCCCCGGTCGGACCGGCCCTCGGTTCCAAAGGCTTGAACATTATGGACTTCTGCAAGGCTTTCAATGCAGCCACGCAGGCCCAGGCAGGCAAGACCCTCCCTGTGGTTATCACAGTCTATTCCGACAAATCCTTCACATTCGAAGTCAAGCAGCCCCCTGTGGCAGTCTCCCTTAAGGAAGCCGCCAAGATAAGCAAGGCCTCCGGTGAGCCTAACCGCAAGAAGGTTGCATCCGTTACCTGGGACCAGGTAAAGGCTATCGCAGAAGGAAAGATGCCGGACCTCAACTGCTTCACTATCGCTTCGGCAATGAAGATGGTTGCAGGCACAGCTAGAAGTATGGGTATCACCGTCACCGGTGAATTCCCCAAGGACCTTTAATTGAACACACGCTATGAGTAAGGCTACGAAAAATCAGAAAGCGGTGATGGCCAAGTTCGACCACACCCAGGTTTATCCTCTCGCACAGGCATGCGCTCTCTTGAAGGATATTACTTTCACCAAGTTCGACGCGACCGTCGAGCTCTCCGTGAATCTTGGCGTTGACCCCCGTAAGGCCAACCAGATGATCCGCGGCGTTGTCACCCTCCCTAACGGAACCGGTAAGGTTGTGCGCGTTCTCGCGCTCTGCACCCCCGACAAGGTGGACGAGGCAAAGGCAGCAGGAGCCGACTATGCAGGTCTCGACGAATACATCGAGAAGATCAAGGGCGGTTGGACCGACATCGACGTTATCGTCTGCACCCCTTCCGTTATGGCAAAGGTTGGTGCCCTCGGTAAGATCCTCGGCCCCCGCGGCCTCATGCCGAACCCCAAGACCGGCACGGTCACCATGGAAATCGGCAATGCAGTAAAGGAAGTGAAGGGCGGTAAGATCGACTTCAAGGTCGACAAGACCGGCATCGTCCACACTGGCATAGGCAAGGTCTCTTTCACTCCCGAGCAGATCTATCAGAACGCTGCAGAGGTGCTGAATGCGATCTCCAAACTCAAACCTCAGGCCCTCAAGGGTACTTATATGAAGAGCTGCGCTCTCGCAACCACGATGAGCCCCGGCGTTAAAGTTGACCTCAAGGCATTCCTCAACGGTGCCGAGTAAAAATTGGGAATTATGAAGAAAGAACTTAAGAATCAGATTATCGAGACTATCTCGGAAGAGCTGAAGGCATATCCCAATTTCTACATCACGGATATCGCCGGACTCAATGCCGGACAGACCAGCAAACTCCGTCGCGAGTGCTTCGAGAAAGGCATCAAGCTCAGCGTCGTGAAGAACACCCTCTTCACCCACGTGCTCAAGGCTTCCGGAAATTCGGAGCTCGAGTCCCTTATCGAGACCCTCGTTGGTAACACCGCAATAATGTACACCACCAACGCGAACGCTCCTGCGAAACTCATCAAAGAGTGGAACAAGAAGAGCGAAAAGCCCGCGCTTAAAGGTGCCTACGTACAGGAATGCGCATTCATTGGTGCTGACAAGCTCGACGAACTCGTTGCAGTCAAGAGCAAGGAAGAACTCCTCGGCGACATCATCGCTCTGCTCCAGAGCCCTGTACAGCGTGTACTCGGCGCTCTCCAGAGCGGCGGCCAGACCATCGCCGGCGTTGTCAAGACCCTCGAAGAAAAAAATCAGTAATAACAATAATAACAATTTAAAAAACAAACAATTATGGCAGATGTAAAAGCACTTGCAGAAGAGTTGGTAAACTTGACTGTCAAAGACGTTCAGGAACTTGCTAAGGTCCTTAAGGAAGAATATGGTATCGAGCCCGCAGCCGCTGCTGTTGCAGTAGCAGGCCCCGCCGCAGCTGCAGCAGATGCAGCTCCCGCAGAGCAGACTGAGTTCGACGTTATCCTGACCAGCGCAGGCCAGGCTAAGCTCCAGGTGATCAAGGTCGTCAAGGAAGCCCTTGGTCTTGGACTTAAGGAAGCAAAGGATCTCGTTGACGGAGCCCCCAAGGCTGTTAAGGAGAAAGTCTCCAAGGCAGAGGCCGAGCAGCTTAAGGCTACCCTCGAAGAGGCTGGCGCAGAGGTCGAGGTTAAGTAACTTCGCTCCGCCCCTTGCAAGGGACAAAACAGGTTTAGAGCCGGGGAAAATAGGCTCTAAACCTTTTTTCCGTCTAAACATTATTTATTTCCTTAAGGCAGATTTATGTCAAAAAAGACCCAACCGAAGCGAATTAATTTCGCAAGCTCCAAAATACTGGAATATCCGGATCTGCTCGAGGTTCAGCTGAAGTCCTTCAAGGATTTCCTTCAGCTCGAGACCACTCCTGAAAGCAGGAAGAACGAAGGTCTGTATCAGGTTTTCCAGGAAATATTCCCCATCGAGGACATGCGGAACAGCTACAAGCTGGAGTTCATCGACTATTTCGTCGATCCGCCGCAGTATTCGATAGAGGAATGTCTTGAGAGGGGCCTGTCCTACAGTGTTCCCCTGAAGGCAAAACTCCGCCTTTCGTGCACCGACTCGGAGCATGAGGATTTCGACACCAAAGTGCAGGATGTGTACCTTGGCGACATCCCCTACATGACCCCGGGCGGCACATTTGTGATCAACGGTTCCGAGCGCATCATCGTATCGCAGCTCCACCGTTCCCCGGGCGTGTTCTTCGACCAGACCATGCACGCCAACGGCACGAAGCTCTATTCCGCGAGGATCATCCCCATCAAGGGTTCCTGGATAGAGTTTGCAAGCGACATCAACAACGTGATGTTCGCCTACATCGACCGTAAGAAGAAACTTCCTGTAACCACTCTGCTGAGGGCCATCGGATTCAACTCCGACAAGGATATCATCAATATCTTCGACCTCGCGGACGAAGTTGCAGTGAACAAGAAGACCCTGAAGGCCAATGAAGGCCGCCGTCTTGCCGCCAAGGTCCTCAAGACCTGGACGGAAGACTTCGAAGACGAGGATACCGGTGAGGTTATCCCGATCGAGCGCACCCTGCCCATCGTGGAGCGGGATGCCGTGCTTGACGACGAGACCATCGCAGCCATCCTCGACACCGACGTGAAGAGCATTCTCCTCCAGAAGGACGAGGCCAGCACCAGCGAATACGCAATCATCTTTAACACCCTGCAGAAAGATCCCACCAACACCGAGATCGAGGCAGTGAACTACATTTACAAGCAGCTCCGCAACAGCGAACCGCCGGATGAGAACACCGCCCGCGACGTCATCGACAAGCTCTTCTTCAGCGAGAAGCGCTACGACCTCGGCAATGTGGGCCGCTTCCGCCTCAACCGCAAGCTCGGTCTGAGCACGGACGAGAACCTGAGGGTGCTCACCAAGGATGATTTCATCGAGATCGTGAAGTACCTCATCCGTCTCATCAACGGAAAGGCAACTGTGGACGATATCGACCACCTGAGCAACCGCCGCGTCCGCACCGTGGGCGAGCAGCTTGCCAATCAGTTCAGCGTAGGCCTCAACAGGATGGCCCATACCATCCGCGAAAGGATGAACGTCCGCGACAGCGAGCAGTTCACTCCTTCCGACCTCATCAATTCCAGAGGGCTCTCCTCCGTCATCAATTCCTTCTTCGGCACCAGCCAGCTGAGCCAGTTCATGGATCAGACCAACCCGCTGGCCGAAATCACGCACAAGAGGCGTCTCAGCGCACTCGGCCCGGGAGGTCTTTCCCGTGAGCGCGCAGGCTTCGAGGTCCGCGACGTGCACTACACGCACTACGGCCGCCTCTGCCCTATCGAGAGCCCTGAAGGCCCGAACATCGGTCTTATCAGCTCCCTCTGCGTTTATGCACGTATCGACTCCCTCGGCTTCATCGAGACTCCTTACCGCGACGTTAAGAACGGAAAGGTGGATCTGAGCGCCGCAGGCTGCCACTACATGACCGCCGAGGACGAGGAGAACAAGTACGTTTCGCTCGCCAACGTGAAGATGGACGACAACGGAAACATTCTCGAAGACCGCATCCAGTGCCGTCTGGAGGCCGACTTCCCCGTGGTTACCAAGGAAGAGGTGGATTACATGGACGTTGCCCCGAACCAGATGGCTTCCGTGGCTGCATCCCTCATTCCTTTCCTCGAGCACGACGATGCTCACCGCGCACTGATGGGCGCGAACATGATGCGTCAGGCCGTTCCTCTCCTCAAGCCCGAATCCCCCATCGTGGGCACCGGCCTGGAAGAGCGCGTCTGCCTGGATTCCCGCACCCAGTTCGTGGCCGAGCGCAAGGGCGAGGTCACCTATGTGGATGCCAATGAAATCCATGTCAAGTATGCCCGCACCGAGGATGAGGCTTTCGTGAGCTTCACTCCCGATGAGACCGTGTACAAGCTCCCCAACTACCGCAGGACCAACCAGAGCACCACTGTCACCCTCGTCCCCATCGTCCGCAAGGGCGACAAGGTGGAGAAGGGACAGGTTCTCACCGAAGGTTATGCGACCCAGAACGGCGAGCTCGCACTCGGACGCAACCTGAAAGTGGCGTTCATGCCCTGGAAGGGATACAACTACGAAGATGCTATCGTGCTGAGCGAGGAGATGGTGAAGTGGGATATCCTCACTTCCGTGCATGTGGATGAGTACCTCACCGAGGTGCGCGACACCAAGCGCGGAATGGAGGAACTCACCTCCGACATCCCCAATGTCAGCGAAGATGCCACCAAGGATCTCGACCAGAACGGTATCGTGCGCGTCGGCGCCCATATCGAACCGGGCGACATCATGGTAGGTAAGATCACCCCTAAGGGTGAGAGCGATCCTTCTCCGGAAGAGAAACTCCTCAAGGCCATCTTCGGCGACAAGGCCGGCGATGTGAAAGATGCGTCCCTCAAGGCAAATCCTTCGCTGAGCGGCACTGTGGTCAAGACTGCCCTGTATTCCAAGCGTCAGAAGGAAAGCGGCAAGAAGAGCGCTTCCAAGAACGATCCCAAGGCTCGTATAGAAATCCGCGAGGCGGAATTCAAAGCCAAGGCAGAGAAACTCCGCGCAGAGTTCCTTAAGAAACTTGAAATCCTCACCAAAGACAAGAAGAGCGCCGGCGTGTTCGACATTTTCGGAGTCGAAGTGGTGGCAAAGGACAAGAAGTTCAACAAGGAAATCCTCGCCAACATCGAATACGACAACGTAGGCACCGGCAAGTGGACCGCCGACAAGGATACCAACGCCCTGATCCGCGACCTCATCAACAACTACTGCATCACTCTCAAGAATGAAGCGGCAGTCTGCAAGAGGGAAGTGGACCAGATCAAGGTTGGTGACAACCTCCCCAACGGCGTGATGCAGATCGCCAAGGTCTATGTGGCCAAGAAACGTAAGATCACTGTCGGTGACAAGATGGCAGGACGCCACGGTAACAAGGGTATCGTAGCAAAGATCGTCCGCCGTGAGGACATGCCGTTCCTCGAGGACGGAACTCCGGTAGATATCGTGCTCAACCCGCTCGGCGTGCCTTCCCGTATGAACCTCGGCCAGATCTACGAAACCGTGCTCGGTTGGGCCGGCTGGCGTCTGGGCGTGAAGTTCAGCACCCCTATCTTCGACGGCGCAAGCAACGAGGAGATTGCCGACTACACCGACAAGGCAGGCGTTCCCCGCTATGGTAAGACGAGGCTGCGCGACGGCGGCACCGGCGACTGGTTCGACCAGCCCGCAACCGTCGGCGTCATCTACATGATCAAGCTCGGCCACATGGTGGACGACAAGATGCACGCCCGTTCCATAGGTCCTTACTCCCTCATCACCCAGCAGCCTCTCGGAGGTAAGGCCCAGTTCGGTGGCCAGCGCTTCGGTGAAATGGAAGTCTGGGCCCTCGAGGCCTTCGGCGCAGCCAATGTGCTCCAGGAAATCCTTACAGTCAAGTCCGATGACGTAACCGGACGCAGCAAGACATACGAGGCCATCGTCAAGGGTGACCCGATGCCGCCTGCAGGCATCCCCGAATCGCTGAACGTGCTGCTGCACGAGCTCCGCGGTCTCGGTCTCAAGGTTACGTTGGAATAGTATAACGGATAATATAAAAGGAATATGCCTAATTTCAATAACAGAGACAATAAGGTAAAGAGCAACTTCCAGACGATCAGCATCTCGCTCGCGTCTCCCGAAGATATCATCGAAAGGAGCTGCGGAGAGGTCCTGAAGCCGGAAACGGTCAACTACAGGACATACAAGCCCGAGAGGGACGGTCTGTTCTGCGAGAAGATCTTCGGCCCCACCAAGGACTATGAGTGCTATTGCGGAAAATACAAGAGGATACGCTACCGCGGCATAGTCTGCGACAGGTGCGGTGTCGAGGTTACCGAGAAGAAGGTCCGCCGCGAAAGGATGGGCCACATCTCCCTCACCGTTCCCGTAGCGCACATCTGGTATTTCAAGAGCGCTCCCAACAAGATATCCGCTGTACTCGGACTTCCTTCCAAGAAGCTCGAATCGGTTATTTACTACGAGAAGTACATCGTCACCCGCCAGGGTGCCAGCGACGTTCCCAAGTACGAACTCCTCGCAGAGGATGAGTACCTCGACGTGCTCGCGAAACTCCCCGGCAACGAGAACCTTCCCGATTCCGATCCGGACAAGTTCATCGCCAAGATGGGTGCCGAGGGCATCTACGACCTGCTGAAGGAAATAGATGCCGAGCAGCTCTGCTATGAGCTCCGCCAGAAGATGCTGACAGAGACCTCTCAGCAGCGCAAGGCCGAAATCCTGAAGCGCCTCCAGGTAGTGAAGTGGTTCTCGGAGAGCAAGCGCGTCAACCGTCCTGAATGGATGATCATGAAGGTGATTCCGGTCATTCCCCCGGATCTCCGCCCTCTGGTCCCCCTCGATGGCGGCCGCTTCGCCACTTCGGATATCAACGACCTCTACCGCCGCGTGATCATCCGCAACAACCGTCTGAAGAAGCTCATCGAGATCAAGGCTCCGGAAGTGATTCTCCGCAACGAGAAGCGCATGCTCCAGGAAGCCGTCGACAGCCTCTTCGACAACTCCAAGAAGAGTTCCGCCGTGAAGAGCGAGAGCAACCGCGCTCTCAAGAGCCTTTCCGATTCCCTCAAGGGTAAGCAGGGCCGCTTCCGCCAGAACCTCCTCGGTAAGCGCGTGGACTACTCCGCACGTTCGGTCATCGTGGTAGGCCCCGAACTCAACATGCATGAGTGCGGTCTGCCTAAGTTCATGGCCGCAGAGCTCTACAAGCCGTTCATCATCCGCAAGCTCATCGAGCGCGGCATAGTGAAGACGGTGAAGAGCGCAAAGAAGATAGTCGACCGCAAGGACCCCGTTATCTGGGACATCCTCGAGAATGTTATGAAGGGTCATCCCGTGCTGCTCAACCGCGCACCTACCCTCCACCGCCTCGGTATCCAGGCTTTCCAGCCCAGGATGATCGAAGGCAAGGCAATCCAGCTGCATCCGCTCGCATGTACGGCTTTCAACGCCGACTTCGACGGAGACCAGATGGCAGTCCACCTCCCTCTCGGCAACGCCGCAATCATGGAGGCCCAGCTGCTCATGCTCGGTAGCCTCAACATCCTCAACCCCGCCAACGGAGCTCCTATCACAGTTCCTTCGCAGGATATGGTTCTTGGTCTGTACTACATCACCAAGGTCCGTCCCGGCGCAAAGGGAGAAGGTCTTACGTTCTATGGCCCCGAAGAGGTCATCATCGCCTACAATGAGAAGGTGATAGACATGCACGCCGAGATCAATGTCCGCGTACCTGTCGACAAGATGGACGCCTCCAAGGGTACCCATATCATCAAGACCACCGCAGGCCGCATTATCGTGAACCAGTACGTTCCGGAGGAAGTTCCCTACGTGAACGAGGTTCTCGGCAAGAAGGCCCTGCGCAACATCATCACACTCGTTATCAAGAACACCGGTGTGACCCGCACCGCGAAGTTCCTCGACGATATCAAGAACCTCGGTTACGACCAGGCATTCCGTGCCGGTATCTCCTTCAACCTCGGCGATGTCATCATCCCCAAGGAGAAGGACGAACTCATCGACTCCGGATACAAGCAGGTCGGCGATATCAAGAACAACTACGCGATGGGCTTCATCACCAACAACGAGCGCTACAACAAGG
>R23__coassemble_608_pt1 | contig 22608 bp, 23 predicted proteins | sample R23__metabat2_low_PE_050 | metagenome-assembled genome bin R23 | reverse complement strand
TATTGATTGATTAGTGTTTTCGGGTGTATTACAAAAATAATTATTTTTGTTGAAAATGGAACGAAAACAGACCATATACCTCTACACGGACGGAGCCGCCAGCGGCAATCCGGGCCCAGGCGGATGGGGTGCGGTGCTGGTATGCGGGGATCTTCGCAAAGAGATGTCTGGGGGGTTCGCCCTCACCACCAACAACCGCATGGAACTCCTGGCCGTCATAATGGGCCTCGAGGCCATCAAATGGGAAAACGCCACTGTAGAGGTTTGGAGCGACTCTTCCTATGTGGTGAAAGCCGTGGAGGAAAAGTGGCTGGACAAGTGGGTCGCAACGGGGTTCAAGAAGAAAAAGAACATGGACCTCTGGCTGCGGTTTTTGCCTCTGTATAAGAAGCATTCCGTGACGTTCCACTGGCTCAAGGGCCATGCCGGGCATCCAGAGAACGAGCGCTGCGACCGCCTCGCGGTGGCAGCCTACGGGCAGCCCGGGCTCCCTCAGGACGAGGGTTATGTTAACGACGAAGACAATACTCTAGGATTATGAAAGATAATAAACTCATAGTTGGAATCACGCAGGGCGACAGCAACGGCATCGGATACGAAGTGATAATCAAGGCGCTGAGCGATCCCCGCATCCTCGATATGCTCACCCCGGTTGTATACGGATCGAGCAAGATATTCAGCTTCTACCGTAAGTCCATCCCCGAAATCGAGCAGATGGACACCAACGCCATATCATCGGCCGCCGAGGCCCACACCAAGCGTGTGAACATAGTCAACTGCCTGCCGGACAACGTGTTCGCCGAGCCCGGCGGAGCCACTGCGGATTCCGCCAAGGCCGCAATTACCGCGTTGGACTGGGCCGTGAAGGATTTGAAAGCCGGCAAGATAGACGTACTGGTGACGGGGCCGATCAACAAGAAGGCCATCGTTGCCGAAGGCTTCGGCTTCCCCGGCCACACCGAGTTCCTGCAGGAAGCCTTCGGCGTGAAGGATGTGACCATGCTGATGATAAGCGAGCGCCTGAAGGTGGGCGTGGTCACCGGCCATATTCCGCTTAAGGACGTTCCCGGAGCCATCACCGAAGAGAAGATCCTGAGCAAGCTCCGCCTGATGAAGGCCAGCCTGGAGCAGGACTTCGGCATCGCGAACCCGCGGATTGGTGTTCTTAGTTTGAATCCTCACAGCGGCGACAGCGGCCTGCTTGGAACCGAAGAGCAGAACATAATCATCCCCGCCATTCGCAAGGCCGTGGAAGAAGGCATCATGGCCTTCGGACCTTTCTCTCCGGACGGATACTTCGGCATGGGCCACTATGAGCAGTTCGATGCCACTCTGGCGATGTATCACGATCAGGGGCTGGCGCCGTTCAAGGCCATTGCTTTCGAGGATGGAGTGAACTATTCCGCCGGCCTGCCCGTTGTGCGCACATCCCCCGACCACGGCACCGCATTCGAGCTCGCCGGCCGGGACGAAGCCGATCCCCGCTCGATGCGTGCCGCCATCTTCGCAGCTATAGATATCTGGAAACACCGTCAGGCCTGGAAGGCCCTGCAGGAGGGCAAGATGCCCGAAATCGCAGTCCCCGAAGACGAGCATCCCAACAAGCCCGGCCGGCCGCAGATAGCGTAATTATTCCGGTTTAGAGACCCTGACATCATACCCGAACCAGTCGTTCAGAGTATCGTTCACCTTTTGCTCCACGGCCGGAGTCATGCACCCGGATACCTTCTTCCATACCCAGCCGATAACCGCCGCATCGTCCACCAGACCCAGCAGGCCGAGGGTTTTCTTGGGCAGAAGGTCGTGAGGAACCACTATGTAGATGATACCGGCATACACGAGAGCCTTGTCTTTAGGCGGAAGGTCGCCGTCGGTCAGCGCATAATAAAAGCGCAGCACGATGCGCGTTGCCTCCCTCCCCGCACGCTTGGAATAGTCTGCGATCTTGTTCCACGCATTCTTGACAGGCCGTTTCCAGTCCGCGTCCTTGATCTTTGCGACCAGCGACGCCACCGGTTTCTTGAGCATTGAGTAAATGAGTATGAGAAGACAGATTGTAAGCATGGTATTTATTTGAATATATATTCTTTGGGGGGAACGCGGGAGCCATCGGCGTTGAAACGGGCAATCGATATAATCAGAGTCCCTTCCTCACGTTTACCACTCTCAAAGTAATATTTCTCGTCATTTCCACTTGACGAAATATTGGCGCGAATAATAAACGGAAAATTAAACTTATATATCGTATTAGAGCATGAATAATTATTATAATCCCTAAAGTGGCCTTTTGAGGTTTTAGCCTCGACCGCACACAAAGAATTAGTTGAGAAAGAAAACGTCCACTTAATACCATTCTCATTATCAGTGCAACTCCAGAGCTTTGCACTCGCGCCAGGGAGTTCCTCTTCCTCCGCCTCCTGTTTTTCGCAAGCCACCGCGCCCATAAGTACGGCCAACAGGCCAAAGGCTATTATGAGATATTTTTTCATGTCCAAAAAGAATCCTTTCTGAACGCAAATATAATAATTCTTTTTTGCTCCCCTGCCCTCACGCACTCCCGAATATCACTTGGCTTCACACGCCCCCGGGTGTGCATCCCCTAGTGCTCCCGGTGTCCCTAAATCCGGGGGACCGGGGACGTTTTACCGGGGTTTTTGACGCCGGTGTCCGTAAAAATGGGACACCGGGGACAGTATCAAGAATCATGCAGTATATACCTGCATTTAGGATAATTAGAACATCCAAAGAATTGCCCGTATCGGCCATTGCGCAAAACAAGTTCCCCACCACAACGGGGACATTTACCGTTTTGCATCCTATCATAACTGGACAACTTGGCGTTTTGGGCTTTGGCAATGTGTTCTTGGACTTCAATTTCATTCTCATTGAGTCTCGCTTTCTCAATGGTTTCTATTATTGCTGTGACCTTTTCATCCGTCAGCAATACGACACGGTGAGACGTAATCACGTCATCCAGATAGAGAAGATGTGTTACTTCAGCGCTTGATACACTGACTTTCAATTCGGCATCATTCGAGAATGCAATGATGGAAAAACAATGGATATCTCCAATCTTGGATAGTAACTTCTTCAATGTACGTATATGACCTTCGTTCTGCCTTACCGGATTGTATAGGTCATATGATTCAGAATCGCTCCAAAAATAGCGACTTGAAGATTTGAAGTATTCTTTCCAGTATTCAGCATTCTCGCTTCCGTATATCTTACCGCTATAGTTCTTGGTTTCAATAACGAAAACGCCGTATTTCGATACGACAATATGATCTATCTGGGATGTTTTACCATTCCAGGTTTTAAGGAGCACATCATTAAAAACGTAGTACTCCTCCGGCAACTCGGCCAATTCTGACCCTACAAGACGTTCTCCTCGCGTGCCTTTATCTTCGAATATGAACTCTAATCCTCCGGACTTGCTTATCCGTACGACAACCACTATTACTATGATAATGACTATGAGGACAATAAAAAGCACGTGCTTATCAAATTAATTATTGGGATTGTGCCAGATTGTGTAATCAATACCTTCAACCAAAGCGCCGTTAGAGGAAGGATTATTGCTAGATTCTCTCCATTTAAAAAACGCACAGTAGGTTCCTTTTGCGTTATCAAATGTACCTTTTCTTTTTGAGCCATTTTTAACCAACCGACACCATCGATTACTGTCCTCATATGAAGTGATACAATAATCGCATAACTCACAAAATCTGTATTTGTGGTCTTTGATTGCCAGCACTTTTAAAGGGGTATTTATTTTGGTAGCATTGTACACAATCTCTATCAAAGCGCTTGGCTTATGAGCATTCTCTTCTCCTTCGAGAATGCCCATATCAAAGTATTTTCCGCTTTTATATATAACACATTTACGGAGATGAGAAGTTGCACGTTTGCAATCAAGAGGTTGTTTACATGGAGGAAGTAGGCAATCTAAATACGGATCATTCTCGAATGACTCCCGGGAAATGGTTTCTGCTATTATCTCAGGTGAGACTATCCTATTCTTAAAATTATGGAATACTATATCTTCGCTTTCTTTAAAACAATCTGTTTCCGCCAACGACTTTAAATCATCAAAACTCCTAATTCGGATTTCAATGATTTGCTGACCAGACTCAATTTTTTGGGAGCTAGATTTATGCTTATAAAAGACCTCTATAAAAATGTCTTTCCTTTCGGTATTACAACTATGCAGTATCACATCCGGTTGAAAAACTTGATTGTCATCGGTCAAAAAACGCTCCTCAACAGATGCGTTCTGATAATAAGATGTCAAGTCGTATTCCTTGTATTTGAAAAGATCTCTACAATTATCTTGTTCTTCCTTGCATACGTCTGCTAACCGACAGGTTAGCTCTGATGTTAATCCTATCTTAAATGGCTTTTCTTTAGCATTAAACCTATTAGCGATAATAACCTTTGCCGTAGCGTGAATGTATGATTCTATTCCACATGCTTGACCTTCGCTATGATAAAAGTGATTGGCATTGATATCCCCTAACCGCGGCAACATCGACTGCCCACAGCCAGGACAGTGATATGTATGGTCATGACGATGCTCTCGTTCAATATCTCCGACGAAAACTAGATTGTTGTTTTCGTCGTATGCATAAGGATACTGAACCTGTTTAGTCATTCTTTATTGATCATAGAACCCTATTACCGGGACGGTCTTATCAAATCCTCCGCCAGTAGTATAGTTATATGTTCCTATCTGCCGAACAATCTTCCCCACAGGCACCTTTAATACTTGATCATCGTAATAGCCTCCGGTTTGAGGAGCGAGCATATATGAAATAGGGCAGGATATAAAACTGCTTTCATTATTATACTTTGATGATTTCACCAAAACACTTCCATTAGGAAGAACCTGTAATACTTCAAAACTCTTATAAGGAAGCACGTCTCCAGCTGTCTCGAAAATTGTTAAACCGGGAATAAGCATTGGACTTTTACTCCAGGGTTTGTAAATAATGCAGTATGATACGAGGCAAAACAGAATCGCACCAGTAACCATTCCAAGAATGAATATCCAAAACTTTTTCATGATAACGAAAAAACTCACATTATTAGATGATACTTATCCGTGTGAGTGTTACAAAGATATGAATAATCATAAAAGAGTCGTAAGGAAAACGAAAAAGAAATCTGAAAAACCAACAATGTAGTGAGATAATACTCGAGAATCGGCTCAAATACCCACAATATTCAATTATTTTCGGCTCAAAAATTTTGATTTTGAGCCGTATTTTACCTATATTTGAGCCGTAAAAGCGTTTGAACATGACAAGAGACAACGAAATACTCCAGTTTCTACACTATCACCCGGGGGCATCCAGGAGCGAAATCGAAGCGGGTATGAACTTGAAAGAGAGTCCCGCCACGGTTAAGCGTATCCTTGCCTCTTTGGTAGATGGCAAGTCCGTCATCGTTTCCGGTCAGGGACGCGCAACCCGCTACAGCATATCCCCTCAAGCCCATGTGACCATGACGCTGGATATTGATACCTATTTTCAAAAGGAGACAGATGAACGCGTAGTCCAGACGGGGTTCAATTTCGACTTAATCAACATTATTCTTCCAAACGTGGAGATATTCTCTGAATCCGAAAAGGATCATCTTGTTGCTCTTCAGGGTCAGTTTGCAAATAATCTAAACGGAATAACACCCGCGGAATACAATAAGGAGATGGAGCGTTTGGGAATTGACCTCAGCTGGAAATCATCTCAGATTGAGGGTAATACCTATTCTCTTCTGGAGACAGAAAAACTCCTGAAAGAAAAAAAGACAGCTTCCGGCAAGACGAAAGAAGAAGCGGTGATGCTCCTCAACCACAAAGATGCCCTGGATTTCATTCTGTCTGATCCGAATTATCTTAAGACAATTTCCGTCCGTCAGATTGAGGAATTACATTTATTGCTTATCAAAGAGTTGAATGTAGATAAGGGTATCCGCTCACGCCGTGTCGGCATAACCGGAACCAATTATCGTCCTCTGGACAATGAGTTCCAGATCAGGGAAGCACTTGAAGATTCCTGCCGGCTTATCAACAATAAGCAAAATGTTTTCGAGAAGGCATTCCTCGCACTGATTCTTCTCTCCTATATTCAGGCTTTTGCCGATGGGAACAAGCGCACGGCCCGCATAACCAGCAACGCAATTCTGATTGCCAACCGCTATTGCCCGATCTCATTCAGGACGGTGGATTCCGTGGACTATAAGAAGGCGATGCTCATCTTCTACGAACAAAATAACATCTCTGCTTTCAAGAAGATATTTATCGACCAGTTCGAATTTGCAGTTCAGACGTATTTTTAACATTCATTCATCATGGTAGCACTCATCACAGGGGCTTCCCGGGGAATTGGGGAGACCATCGCATTGGAACTTGGCAGTCTTGGATTCGACCTGGCGCTCGTTGGGCGGGACCGGGCAAGTCTGGAGGCAGTTGCAAGCAAAGCGGAGAGCATTGGCAGGGGCATCGGCATGGGCAAAACGGACAGAATCAAGACTCACTGCATCGTGGCGGATCTGTCCAAGGCGGAAGCGGCGCAGGGCATCGTCAAAGAGGCCGCGGAGGCGCTTGGAGGCATCGACCTTCTGGTGAACTGCGCGGGAGTGCCGCAGAAAGGGCCCTTCACTGACGTGACGCCTGAGGAGTGGGACCGGGTGTTCGCGGTTAACGCCAGGGCGCCGTTCTTCATCTGCCAGGCCGCCCTCCCCTACCTGAAGGCCTCGGAGAAGCCTACGGTCATCAACATATCTTCCGTGGTGGGATTCAAGGGATACGCCAACCAGAGCGTGTATTCATCTTCCAAGCATGCGCTGGCGGGATTCACGCAGGTGTTCGCCAAGGAGGTTCAGCCCTTCGGCATCCGAGTTCACCTCATCAGCCCCGGTGCCGTTGCCACAGAGATGGTGCGGAAGATGCGTCCGGATATCAATCCTTCCGAGTTGATCCAGCCGGAGGAAATCGCGGAAATCGTCCGCTTCCTCGTCACCCGCAAAGGCACCGGCACCATCGACGAATTCTACATCCGCCGCTATTCCGGATTGGCGTTTGACTAGTAAATCACCGTCAACTTATCCGCGGCGAGCTTGCCTGAAGTAACCAACAGGCGCAGTTCGGAGGCGCGGACGGGGGTTTTGAAGAGGCGTTCGACGGAGTTGCCGGTGCGGATGGTGGCGTGGTCGCAGGTGGTGTAGAGGCCGCCGCCGAAGGTGGTCTGGATGTCAATCACGGCATCGGAATCGGGGCCCCATTCGAGCAAGATACCTTTGATTTCGCGTTCCTGGTCTACGGGAACCGTCACGAAATCGCCACGCCCGAGCGAGACGGGGAACGGGCCGTCGTCGGAAGAAGCGGAGCATCCGGCAGGCACGCTTCCATCGGGGTTCAGCATCAGCAGGCGCTGCTGCAGGCCGATATCCACGGAAGAGGCACGAACCATAACATTATATTCTCCCGGCTCGAAAACGAACTTCAGATCAGCGTCCAGGATACGGAACGCCTCAGGCCCAAGCGTAAACTTAACGGTCTTTGTCTCCCCCGGCTCGAGCGACACGCGCTCGAAACCGCGGAGCAGCTTCTCGTAAACCGTAATCGAAGAAACGCGGTCGTGCAGATATAGTTGCACGATCTCATCTCCCGCGCGGTCACCGGTATTGGTGACATCCACCGAAACCTCAACGCTCTCCCCCGGCTTAATGGCCGTCGAGGAAAGCTTCAGCCCAGAATATTTAAAGGTAGTATAGCTCAAGCCATAACCGAAGTTATATAGCGCCCCATTCACGCGAGCCTGCGTGCCATCCACACCCGGCTTGTTATCTGCATCTATCTGGGAATTAGGCTTATAGGGGAAATTGAAAGGTATTTGACCGACTGTCTTGGGGAAGGTCACGGTGAGTTTTCCACTCGGATTGTAATCCCCCAGCAGGGCCATGGCCACGGCGGTGCCGCCATACTGGCCGGGATACCATGCTTCAAGAATCGCATTTGCATTTCTGTCCACCCAGTTGATGGACAGCGGACGGCCGTTCACCAGTACCACCACCAGCGGCTTGCCGGTCTTCTTCAGCTCCATAAGGAGCCTGTTCTGATGCCCCGGGAGTTCCAGCGAGCTGCGGCTGCGGTTCTCGCCGCAGGTGCGGCGGTTTCCGCCAACCACGGCAACGATCAGGTCTGAACCGCGGGCAGCGGCGATAGCCTCATCTATCTGCGCCTGCTCCTCAGCATCCGGCTCCACCGGAATCAGCTCCGAATCCGGCCAGCTCTTGTCCACGACCTCGCAGCCCTTCACATAGCGCACCTCAGCCTTGCCTTCAAGGGCAGTCGCCAATCCGCCATAGACCGAAACGTTCTCGGTATGGCGGGGGCCATAGTGCAGGTTGGCATAAGCGGTGTCATCCGCATTCGGACCCACCACCAGCACGCGGCCATACTTGGAGGCATCCAGCGGCAGCACACCATCGTTCTTCAGCAGCACGAGGCTTTCCAGCGATGCACGGAGGGCTACCTTGGCATTCTCGGGGCCGGCCACAACGGCATCGGCCGTCTTGAAATCTTCCTGGTACGGATGGTCGAAAATGCCTACCGTAAACTTCACCCTCAAAATATCCCTCACGCGCTCGTCGATCACCGACATGGCCACAGAGCCTTCTTCCACCAGTTCCCGCAGAGGCAGCACGTAGCTGTCCGGACTGCGGAAGGTGCAGCGGACGTTCAGGCCCGCCTCAACGCTCTGGCGCACAGCCTCCTTCATGTCGGCGGCGGTGCGATGCTTCATATAGAGATACTCCACCGCATCGCTGTCCGAAACCACGTATCCGCGGAAGCCGAAATCCACGCGCAGACGTTCATAGAGCCAGTAATGACTCCCCTGCACGGGCGAGCCGTCATAGTCGTTGTAGCAGCTCATGGCGCCCATCAGGCCGGCACGCCCAATGACCTCCCTCCAGGGATAGACGTGGATGTTTTCCATCTCGTGACGGGACATCTGCGGATCTGTGCGGGCCATCCCTTCGCGGGCACCCTTGTTATTGGAATAACCGAGATAATGCTTTCCGGTTGCGGCCACGCCGCCATCTTCCTGAAGCCCCTTTACCATCTGCACGCCAAGTTCGGCCACCAGATAAGGATCCTCCCCGTAAACCTCTTCGTAGCGGCCCCAGCGCTGGTCGCGGCCAACGTCCAAAATAGGCGCATAGACGTTGGTGTAGCCGAGCAGCCGGGCTTCCTGGCCGGTGATGCGGCCCACCTCGCGAATCAGCTCACGGTCCCAGGTGTGCCCAAGGCCAAGCTGGGTGGGGAAATTGGTGGCATTGTATGCCTCAACCCCGCGTATGCCCTCGTCGGTAAAATCCACCGGGATGCCCAGGCGGGTCTCCTCGATAAAGAACTTCTGCACCGTGTTCAGGGCCTTAGCGTGGTTCGAAGCCGGCCACACGCCGGGATTCTCCTCCGGGGTGAGGACTTTCTTCGAATTGACGTATGAGTTCAGGTGCTCGTCGATGGCACCCATTCCGTCTTTCCATATCTTGTTCTTCCATTCCGGGGTTGGAAGGTCGTCGGCAAGAACGCGCTTGTAGCCATAGAGGGTTACCATCTGGCATGTCTTCTCTTCCAAGGTCATCTGCCCCAGAAGGTCCTCTATGCGGGCATCGATGGGCGCGGAAGGGTCTTCATAGACGTCCATGCGGCCGTTCTTGTTGAGATCGATCCAGCCCTTATGGTAGATCTTGGAGGGTTTGACCGGCTTGGCGGGGTCCTTCGCTTCGCTCAGGATGACAGGAGAAGCCATGCTGACAGGAGAAGCCAGGCTGGCAGAGCAGGCCAGGAGGATGCAGGCGAGGAGGAGGCGGTATTTCATTTCGGAGATGTTATCTGTCTTACAAGAGGGTCTATTTCTTCGTATTCGTAGCCCCGGGTGAGGGCGAATTTGAACAATTTGAGGCGCCCCTGCGGGTCGTCCTGTAGGGTATGCCATTTGTTCTCCAGCAGCTTCTGCAGGCGGGCGGAGGCCTTGCCGGCATCTATCTCTTCCAGCGCCCCGGAAATCACCGTATCGGAGATGCCTTTGGCGCGGAGCTGGAAGCGTATCTTGATGGGGCCCCAGCCCTGCAGGGAGGCCTTTTCGCGGGCGAAGGCGGATGCATAGCGGGCATCGTCCACGAACTTGTCGGCAATCAGCGACGCCACCAGTTCATCGGCCTTCTCCCTGTCCCCCTCGAGCCTGTCCAGCGCCTTCCGGCGGATGTCGGAGACGCAGTATTCCCGCTTGGCGCACAAGCCCTCGAGAAAACTCTTTATGGATTTGTAATCATCCATAGCTAAAAATCGAATCCAATGCCAACGTAAGCACTCCAGCCGCGGAAATCAGACCATTGCAGGCGGGCACGGACGGGGCCGATCAATGAGTCGTATGCCAGCTCTCCGCAGAGGCCGAGGTAGGTGGGGCCAAGCTCACGGAAAGATGTAGGAAGCCCGTCGTTATCCATAAAGTAACCGGCCATCAGGCTGCTGTAGAAGTTCTTGGCAAGCCTGGCGCGGAAATCCAGGTTGAGCACGGCCACGAAACTCTTGGCCGGAGTCACCTGATTAAAGCCGACGAAAGGCACCTGGGTGTCGAGATAGCGCCCGCGGAAAGTGCCGCCTACATAGTTGGCATAGAAGAGATTCTCTTCCTCTGGGCTGATTATGGTGCGGGTATAGAACTCCGGGAGGATGGAGAACCAGTCGTTCACATTGAAAACCGAGCGCACATCCATGCTCAGCATCTTTGTCCTCGTGTTGAAGGGAATCTTGAGATCCACCCCCACGTTGATTCCCTTGCTGGGAAAGTAGAGATCGTCCAGGGTGTAGTGGCGGAAGGAGCCGTAAAGGGATGTGAAGTGCTTGCTGAGGAGCTGCATCTGGTCTTTCGGCACCGTGTTGCCCGAATCGGTCAGCCAGGACTCCACACCATAGTGCTCATACTTGATGCCGGTGCGGAAATCGAAAGTGTCGTATTTGATACCCGAAAGATAGGCATCCAGGGTGGCTGTGCGGAAACCTGTCTGATAGTTGTAGTAGCTCTGGCGTATCTTGGCGTTGGTGAATCCCAACCGGCCCTCCACGTTGATGGCAGGCAGGCGCGGATCCACATAGGTGTATCTCAGCTGGCCATACCAGCGGGAACCGAGACGCCCTTCGAAGTCCAGGCGAGGGCCACGCAATTTATTGACATTCAGGCCTATGTTCAGCATGGCGGCCACCAACTCCTCCGTGTCTGCACGGCCCGCAGCTCCTATGCGGTGCACCGGACCCTTGGTGCAGTTGAAATTGAGAATATAGCCGTCTTCCCTCTTGGAAAGGGTGTAGTTCACCGATTCCAGGGCATCCAGGGCGAAGAGGGCAGACACAGCCTCGTTTATCTGGGGAGCCATCACCTCATCTCCAGCCTTGATACTGACATAGCGCTTGAGGTAGACGGCATCCTCATCGTCCACTCCGTTGAAACGTATGTCGGAGATGCGCACCGCCTGGCGGGTGATATCCACTGCCTTGGGGGCCTGAAGTTTGATGCCGGCGGAATGCGTCCTGGCCTTTATCTCTGCTAACTTCTCCGCATTTTCCAGCGCCGACTGATAGCCTCTGGCGAGGATGGTGTCCACGGCCTCCGTGTTGAAGCTCATCATGCTGTAGCCGGTCATGTCCGGATGGAGGGTGACGTCGGTGTGGCGGTAGTTGCCTACGTAGGCCTCACGGCCGAGCATTTCCGTCACCTGCATCACCAGGTCCATGATGTTGTTGATCTGGGCGTAGGAAAGGTCGGCATCGGCCAGCACCACTCCTATTATTATGTCCGCTCCCATGGAATGGGCCAGGTCGGTGGGATAGTTGTTGCGGGTGCCTCCGTCGATCAGGATCATGTCTTTGTAGCGCACGGGCTCGAACAGCACCGGGATCGACATGGTGGAGCGCATGGCGGTGTTGAACGGGCCGGAGGTCCAGTTCTTCGCCTTGCACGAAACCACGTCCGAAGCCACGCAGAAGAAGGGTATGGGCAGGGTGGTGAAGTCGGTAGAATCCTGGTAACCAACTGTCTTGGAGGCAATTATGTTATTCACATTGAAGCCGTAGGCATAGCCTGCGGGCAAGCTGTTAAGGGTCGTGGTGGCAGCAGCGCCGTTCACCAGGTCCTCTTCCTGAGCCGCGCTCAGATGCACGCCTTTCTTGCGGGCGGCAGCCAGCACCCCCTCCTCCACCTTAGCCGCGAAATCCTCCTTGGAATAGTGGAATGGGAGGGAAATCAGATAGCGCTGCTGGCGCATCTTCTTATTGTAGGATACGAAGTCCTGGCTGATCTTGTCCGACAGGGCGAGGCTCCAGTCCATCCCCCGCACCAGGGTATCCAGTTCGTCGCCTGTGTATCCGAGGGCGAAGAGGCCTCCGATCAGGCCCCCCATACTGGTGCCGAGCACCATGTCCACAGGGATCTGCTGCTCTTCAATGTATTTGATGACGCTGACGTGCGCCGCGCCCTTTGCACCGCCTCCGCTGAGCACGAGGGCCACGGTAGGGCGCTTCTGCTCCTTGCGTATCTTGTCCATCTTCGCCCGCATCTTAAGGAACACCAGGGAATCCTCTTCAGGATTGGTGCTGGTGGCGGCAAGGCGGACCTCCACAGGCGGCCGTTTCTGTCTGAGCCGGCGGGAGGAGCGCTGGGCACCGGCGCCCACACAGCAGAAGATAAGGATGAGGGCGAGTACGTACCGAAGCTTAATCATAGTAGTGGCTGTTTTCTATATTGTGGAGGTAGTTGACCTCGGTCTTCCGAACCTGGCCCGCCAGCAGTCCGCAGGCGGCGTAGATGTCTTCCCCGCGCGAGGCGCGTATGGTGCAGGTGATGCCATTGGCGTTCAAGCGATCCCGGAAGGCTTCCATCACGTTCTGGGGGGATGTGGTGTAGGGGAAGTCCGGAATCTGGTGGAAGCGGATGAGATTCACCCGGCATTCCAGGCCCTTCAGCAGGCGGATGAGGGCGTCGGCGTGACGCTTGGTGTCGTTCCATCCTGCGAACATAGTGTATTCGAAGCTCACCCGGCGCTGGCCGCTCCAATCGTACTGGCGGATGAGAGAGACCACATCCTTTATGGGCCAGGCCTTCTCTACCGGCATCATCTTCACTCGCTCCTCGCCGAAAGGGTTGTGGAGGCTGACGGCCAGGTGGGTCTTGTGCTCGTCGAGATAGCGTTTGAGCTGGGGCAGCACGCCGATGGTGGATACCGTGATGCGCTTGGGGCTCCAACCAAATCCCCAGTCGGCAGTGAGGGCCTCGATGGCCTTGGAAACGGCGTCGTAGTTGTTCAGCGGCTCGCCCATCCCCATGAAGACGGCGTTGGTGAGGGAGTCGGCTTCGTCGATGGAAACGAACTGGTTTAGGATGTCCGCGGGCTGGATCTGCCCGTGGAAGCCCCCGCGGCCGGTCATGCAGAACGCGCAGTTCATGGCGCAGCCGGCCTGGGAAGACACGCACAAGGTGCGGCGGTCTCCGTCCGGGATGACCACGGATTCTATGGCGGAAGTCTCCACCAGGCTGGCGCCGAGCGGGGTCTCCACCTTGAACAGGTATTTAACGGTGCCGTCGGTGCTGACCGCCTTCCCTATGGGCGCCTCGGTGCCAAGCTGGAAACGGTGTTTCAGGGTATCGCGGTTTCCCTTGGAGATATTGGTCATCTCTTCGAAGGAACGGACCTTAGAAACATACACCCAGCGGGCTATCTGTTTGGCGACGAACGGCTTGAAGTCGCATCTTGCAGCAACCGATTCAAGTTCTTCCGGATTAAGGCCAAGTATCTTTTCCATACGTTAGCAAAGTTAATCATTTTTTGACTATATTTGCCTTCGGGCATATGCCTCTTAATTATTAAATTATTTCATTATGGCTAAAGAAGCAGAAGTAAAGGCCACAGATCTCAATGCCGCCAAGCTGAAGGCATTGCAGGCCACGATCGACAAGATTGAGAAAGATTACGGGAAAGGCACGATCATGAAGTTGGGAGACCAGCCAGAATGGAGTGACGCCCAGGTTATCCCCAGCGGCAGCGTAGCACTCGACCATGCCCTCGGCATCGGAGGCTATCCGCGCGGAAGGATAATCGAAATCTACGGGCCGGAGTCCAGCGGAAAGACAACCCTGGCCATCCATGCCATCGCGCAGGCCCAGAAGGCGGGCGGAATCGCCGCTATGATCGATGCGGAACACGCATTCGACCGCACCTACGCAAAGGCTCTCGGAGTGAACCTCGAGACTTTGCTGATCTCGCAGCCGGACAACGGCGAACAGGCACTTGAAATCGCAGACAACCTCATCCGTTCGGGTGCTATCGACATCGTGGTCATCGACTCGGTGGCGGCCCTCACCCCCAAGGCGGAGATCGAAGGTGAGATGGGCGACAACAAAGTGGGCCTCCAGGCACGCCTGATGAGCCAGGCGCTGCGCAAGCTCACTGCAAACATTTCCAAGACGAACACCTGCTGCATCTTCATCAACCAGCTGCGCGAGAAGATAGGCATCATGTTCGGCAACCCTGAAACCACCACCGGCGGCAACGCCCTGAAGTTCTACGCTTCCGTGCGTATCGACGTCCGCCGTACCACCCAGATCAAGGAGGGTGAAGATGCGCTCGGCAACCGCACCCGCGTGAAGGTGGTCAAGAACAAGATGGCTCCGCCTTTCAAGAAGGCAGAGTTCGACATCGTATTCGGCGAGGGTATCTCCCACAGCGGCGAGCTGGTGGATCTCGGCGTGGAGTTCGATGTCATCCAGAAATCCGGTTCCTGGTTCAGCTACAATGGCGACAGGCTCGCCCAGGGACGCGAAGCAGTCAAGCAGCTTCTTAAAGACAACCCCGAACTCGCCGACGAGATCGAAGCTAAGATCCGTGAGGCTCTTAAAGCGGTTAAGGACTGATGGCAAAAGGAAAAATCATTTTGACTGGAGACCGCCCCACGGGGCGGCTCCATATCGGACATTACGTAGGGTCTCTCCGCAGGCGCGTCGAGCTTCAGAACAGCGGAGAATACGATAAGATATTCATCATGATCGCCGATGCCCAGGCGCTCACCGACAATGCCGACAATCCCGAAAAGGTGCGTCAGAACATTATCGAAGTTGCACTGGACTATCTTTCGGCAGGTCTCGATCCTGAGAAGAGCAATCTGTTCATTCAGAGCCAGATAAGCGAGCTCACCGAGCTTACTTTCTTCTATAATAATCTGGTTACGGTGCAGCGCCTGCAGCGCAATCCCACAGTTAAGCAGGAGATTCAGCTGCGTGGCTTCAACGACGATGAAGCGGCAGACAACAAGGCCGGCATTCCAGTCGGATTCTTCTGCTATCCCATCAGCCAGGCTGCGGATATAACGGCCTTCAAGGCGACGACCGTTCCCGTCGGGGACGACCAGCTTCCCATGATAGAGCAGACACGCGAAATCGTGCGCAGGTTCAATGCCACATATGCTCCCGTGCTCGTGGAGCCCTCCGCCCTGCTGCCCGAGGGAGACGCCTGCATGCGCCTTCCCGGTACAGACGGCAAGGCCAAGATGAGCAAGAGCCTTGGGAACTGCATTTATCTTTCAGATAATTCCGAGACCGTGCGCGAGAAGATCCGCGGCATGTACACCGACCCCGGCCACCTTCAGGTGAGCGATCCCGGCAAGGTGGAAGGCAACACGGTATTCACATATCTGGATGCCTTCTGCAAGCCTGAGCACTTCGAAAAGTTCGCTTCCTGCTTCGTGGGCAAGAAGGTTTCGTTCTCGTTTGCTTCGCTGGATGAGATGAAGGCGCAGTACCGCGCCGGCGGGCTTGGGGACGTGATGTGCAAGAACTTCCTCTACGAGGTTCTGGAAGACACCCTCGCTCCTATCCGCGAACGCCGTGCAAAATTCGAGAAGGATATTCCTTACGTCTATGAGATCCTTCGCAAGGGTTCCGAAGCCGCCCGCGAGGTTGCGGCCCAGACCCTCGCCGAGGTGAAGCGCGCCATGAAGATCAACTACTTCGATCCCGGCGTGCTCGACGAACTCATTGCAGAGCAGAGCGAGAAGTACCGCTAGTCTTCAGCTAACGCTTTATTGAAACATTCGCGGCAGAGGGGCTCGTAGATGTCCTTCTCGCCGAGCACGACCAGTTTGCGGCTCTTGCTGAGGCGGTGAGAGTGGTTGGCGAGGCCGCCGCATTTCACGCAGATCGCGTGCACTTTCTGCACGTCTTCGGCTATGGCCATGAGGGCCGGGATGGGGCCGAAGGGTTTACCGAGATAGTCCGTGTCGAGGCCGGCCGCGATAACGCGGACACCGCGGTTGGCCAGTGCCTGGCAGACCGCGGCCAGGTTTTCTCCGAAAAACTGGGCCTCATCTATGCCGACGACCTGCACTTCAGGGCCTACCTTGAGCATCTCCGCCGCATCCTTGATAGGCTTGCTGGTGATGCTGTGGGAATCGTGCGAAACCACCTCTACATCGGAGTAGCGGTTGTCTACCGAAGGTTTGAATATAGCTATCACCTGATTGGCAAACCGGGCCCTGCGAAGCCTGCGGATAAGTTCTTCTGTTTTTCCCGAGAACATGGAGCCGCATACGACTTCGATGCAGCCGCTCTTTTTGGTATTGTTTTCTGCGTACATTTTGGTTAAATTTGTCGTCGACTTGTTGTGCAAAGATAACAATAAGTCCTGTTATATGAAAGGAAAACTTTACATTGTGCCTACCCCGGTGGGAAACCTTGAAGACATGACCTTCAGGGCGGTGGAGATATTGAAGGAAGCGGACCTGATCCTGGCGGAGGATACGCGCACCAGTTCAGTTCTCCTTGGCCATTATGGCATCCACCGTCCCCTTCAATCCCATCATAAGTTCAACGAGCACCAGACCGCCCAGCGCATCAAGGAAATCATCCTCACCGGGCGCAACGTCGCCCTCATCAGCGATGCCGGCACTCCCGGCATCTCCGATCCCGGTTTCCTGCTTGCCCGCACCTGTGCAGCGGAAGGCATCGAAGTGCAGACGCTTCCCGGCGCCACCGCGTGCATCCCGGCTTTGGTATCGTCCGGTCTGCCCTGCGACCGTTTCTGCTTCGAGGGATTCCTCCCGCAGAAAAAGGGCCGCCAGACCCTGCTCCAGGCCCTGGCTTCCGAGCCCAGGACCATGGTTTTCTATGAATCCCCCCGCCGCCTTGTGAAGACCCTCGAGCAGTTCGCCGAGGTCTTCGGACCGGACCGCCCCTGCAGTGTTGCACGGGAGATTTCCAAGCTCCACGAGGAGCATGTCCGCGGCACCCTCGCCGAGGTGCTGGAGCATTTCAGCGCCGAGGAGCCCAAGGGCGAAATCGTTATCGTCGTGGGCGGCGCGGTAGTCGAAAAGGGGGAACACCGCAATAAATACAAGGAATAGGAGGGATCCGGCATGAAATCTTCTTTCAAGACGGGGGCGATAGCCCTCGCTTTTCTCGTCCTCGGCTTCGAACTGGCGATGTTCGTGCATCGGGCGGCTGTCGAACGCGTTGTCGCCAACCGCGACCGGCCGGATACGGTGTACGTTGTTCAAAGGTCCGACGGTAGGGTATCCGGTCCTCAAGCCGACCGCTTCGCGGCCCCTCCCGTCTATGACGGGCCCCTCCCTCTACATCCGAGGGCGGATATGGCGTCCGGACCGGATACCCTATCGTCGGATGCCCAACATAATAAAACCGGCCTGGCACGCTTGGTTGGAGAAGGAGAATCGGTGGTCGTGGAAAGGAGAGGTAGCCATGGCGCGACAGCCAGGGCGATGTATGAGAAGGCGCCGGGGCGGAGGGTGGAGACCTTCCGCTTCAATCCGAACACCGTGACGCTGGAGGAGCTGTGCCGCCTCGGATTCACCGAAAAGCAGGCGCAGTCCATCCTGAACTACCGCGAAAAGGGCGGCAAGTTCCGCCGAAAGAGCGATTTTGCGAAGAGCTACGTGGTGGCGGATTCGGTCTTCAAACGCCTAGAGCCGTTTATCGACATCCCCCTGCTGGATATCAACAAGGCTGATTCTGCGGCGTTCGACGCCCTGCCGGGCATAGGCGGATGGTTCGCGCACAAGATGGTGGAGTACCGGGAGCAGCTCCATGGCTACAGTTGCCCGGAGCAGCTGATGGAAATCTGGCATTTCGATCAGGAAAAGTTCGATGGGCTAAAAGACCTCATAACATGCTCGCCATCAGAACCTTATCCCTTCTGGACCGGCAGCGTGGAAGATATCCGCAACCACCCCCATATCCGCAACTGGCAGACCGCCCGGGACATCGCTTTCTACCGCGACCACAATCCTCCCGAAAACCTCACCCCAAACGGCTTGCTCAAAGCCGGCATCATCACCGAACAGCAGGCCGCCCGCCTAAACCGCTGCCGGCTTAACTAGCGGTCCGCAGCGTGTAAGGTCCGAAGACCTTCACCAAAAAGAAGGAAGCAATGTTAGTGACCTGTAGAGTTTTTCGGCCATTTTCTCTACAGGTAGGCCGAAAAATGGCCGACCCGTCGAGGTTTTGCCAGTTTTTCTCTACGGGTAAGGGGTAAAAAGGGGGTACCTGTAGAGAAAATGCGGTTTTTCTCTACAGGTCAAGCCGAAACATCTGAGTAAAGGTCAATGAGCCGCCAGGCGAACCGCCAGTCCCAGTGGGAGTGCGGCATTCAGGCGCGAAGCGACGAAGTCGGCAGCAGCCGACCGACCGGGCCGGGTATTTGCGGCAGCAAATACGGAAAGGCGTAAAGGCCGTAGGGGTTCTGGGGACAGGGCCCCTGATAGACATCCGAGCATCATCCCCGCGTCCCGGGGTACATTAGGGGCAGGGCCCCTGATAGACATCCGAGCATCATCCGCGAGGATGGTGCTCTAACACCGCCTTCTGCCAGGTGGCGGTATCGATGTGCGTGTAGATTTCGGTGGTGAGGATACTCTCGTGGCCCAGCATTTCCTGAACGACACGAAGGTCAGCGCCGTTCTCTATCAGGTGTGTGGCGAAACTGTGGCGGAAAGTGTGAGGAGATATTTCTTTGGTAATCCCGGCATGCATGGCTGCATCCTTCACTATGTTGAAGACAGAAATGCGGCTTAAAGGCTTGCCGAAACGGTTGATGAAGACATGATCGTCGTACGCTGGAGATGCGCTGTCCGGCCTCTGGGCCTTCCATTCCAAATACGCCTCCACGGCGGCACCACCCATAGGCACCAGGCGCTCTTTATCTCCCTTGCCGACCACCCGCAGGAAACCTTCGGTCTCGTAGACGTTAGAAATCTTCAACGCGCAGACTTCAGAAACACGCAGGCCGCAGCCATAAAGGATCTCCAGGATTGCACGGTTCCGCACGCCTTGCCAGCTGCTCGTATCCACACCTTCGATAATATTCGTAACTTCCTCTACAGAAAGCACTTCCGGGAGATATCTGCCAAGTTTCGGGTGATCTACCGCATCGCAGGGATTGTCGCTGCGCTCCCCTTCCAGCACCAGCCAGTCGAAAAAAGACCGGAGCGAACTCAACTGCCTGGACTGGCTGCGTTTGGATACCTCATCCGCACGGGACGCCAGATATTCCGCGACATCGGAGCTGCCCACCTTCAACGGATCACAGCCGGACTTTTCCAGGAATGCCGCCACATCCGAACAATAAGACGACGTGGTATTGGGCGACATCTTTCGTTCCATCCGCAGGTAATAGCGGTACGTTTTTAGCATTTTGTCTGACTGTGCTGCCATATCTCCACAAATATAAATAAAAAAGAGTATCTTTGTAGGCTATGCGTAATAATAAAGCAGTCATATTGCTTTGCATCTTCCTGGCAGCTATGCTTTGCGGATGCACCAAGGAATCCGACCGGAGTTCATACCCCCGGAAGGATTTCGTCATGGTTTATTATTGCGCCGGCTTCAACGACCTGTCTTCCAGCATCAAGGGCAATCTGGAAGTGATGAAAGGAGGCAATCTGCCGGTAAAGGATTCCAAGCACAAACTGCTGGTTTATACCCATTTCTCCCGGACAGACAGCGATTTCAAGACACTCACACCGTCTCATCTGGTGGAACTGTCAAAAAACTACGGCACACTCCGGGCGGACACCCTTCTCACTATCGATGAGACTCGCTACGCAACCGATCCTGCCGTGATGCGCGAAGTGCTGGAGAAAGTGCAGGCACTCTATCCCGACTCCCACTACGGCCTTGTGGTTTCGTCCCACGCCACGGGATGGCTTCCTGCAGGCAAATACAGCAGCGGCAACGTCGTACAGTTCACTTCCAGAAAGCATACCAATGCACTTCCCCTATACCGCTACAACGATAATCCCGATGAACCGAGGGTCAAGACTTTCGGAGCAGAGGTAAAGATCATCGACGAGAAGAAGTATTCCCAGGAGATGAGCATACAGAGCATGGCCGCAGCGATCCCCATGCATCTCGACTATCTTCTATTCGACGCCTGCCTGATGGGCGGAATAGAGGTGGCATACGAGTTCAAGGACATAGCGGACAAAGTGGCATTCTCCCCCACCGAGGTGCTTGCAGACGGGTTTGACTATTCGGACATAAGCACTCTTCTTGGCGACACCCCCAACATAGAAGGGTTCTGCAAATTGTATTTCGACCACTACGACAAACTTGGCAGCCATGCTACCATAAGTGTGACCGAATCCGCCGCATTGCCCGCTCTTGCGCAGACTTGCAAGACACTGTTCGACAAGTATCGCAGCGGCATCGCAGCGCTCAACACATACAGCGGAGTCCAGCCTTATTTCCGCTCCGGGCATCATTGGTTCTACGACCTGCAGGATGTTATCGCTAAGGCGGGAGCATCCTCCGAAGATATGACCCTGCTGCAAAATGCCCTCGATGCCTGCATCAGTTATAAAGCCGCCACTCCACAGTTCCTGGGCATCCAGATCAATACCTACAGCGGCCTCAGCATGTATCTCCCCGGAGCCGGAGACTCCGGTCTCGACACTTTCTATAAGACACTGGCGTGGAATAAAGCCACAAATTTGGTAGAATAATCAAAAATTCATATATTTGCGCCCGCATTTCGTAAAACCCCTTAAGGGGCTTTGGTGCAATGGGATCCGGACCCAGTTTTCCGGATTGAGTAACACATTTTAAAAATAAAGAAATGAAGCATTTCGCACTTAACGGCCAGACCCGTGAGGTTGGCAACAAAGCAGTCATCAAGGCATTCCGCAAGCAGGGCCTCGTCCCTTGCAATCTCTATGGCAACGGAATGGACAACGTTCTCTTCACAGTTGTGGAAAAAGATCTCAAGGGCCTGCTCGGCACTCCCTATTCCCACATCATCGACCTTACCCTCGATGGGAATAAAACCTACACCGTGATCCTCCACGAGCTCCAGTTCCACCCCGTGAAAGACAACTGCCTCCACATCGACTTCCTCGCAGTAGACGAGAAGAAGCCCATCGCCATCAACGTTCCCATCAAGTTCGAGGGACACGCTATCGGCGTACAGAAGGGTGGTAAGTTTGTTCCCGGTGCAAGGAAGCTGCGCATCAGCGCCCAGATGGAGAACCTTCCGGACGATATCACCATCGACATCACCAAACTCGACCTCGACAAGAAGATCAAGGCCGGTGACGTGAAGATCGAGAAGGTTTCCGTGCTTACTGACAAAGACGCCATCCTCTGCCTCGTCAAGACCACCCGCAACGTGGACACCAGCGCAGCAGAAGCCGAGGCTGAGGCATAAATCCCCCGGCTATGGCAGGCGAGAGCTATCTGGTGGCAGGACTGGGCAATATAGGCCCGGAATACGCCGGAACCCGCCACAATATGGGTTTTATGGTATTGGATGCGTGGGCTCACGCGTCCAATATCTCTTTTGAGACCCACCGCTACGGCGATGTGGCCGTTCTCAGCCTGAAGGGACGCAACATCTACCTGCTCAAGCCGTCTACCTATATGAACCTCAGCGGCAACGCCATCCGCTACTATCTGAGCAAATTGCCCGTGACTACCGAACAACTGCTGGTGATCTGCGACGATATCAATCTCCCATTCGGCACCATAAGGATGCGCAAGAGCGGGAGCGACGGTGGCCACAATGGCCTGAAGAACATAGAGGAGACTATCGAGACCAGGGACTATACCCGTATCCGGCTCGGGGTCGGACACGAGTTCGAAGAAGGAGCACAGATAGACTATGTGCTCGGCACGCTTTCAGAAGAAGAACGTGCGCAAATGCCCGATATTTGTGAGAGGGTCATTCAGGGTGTAAAAGACTGGATTTTCGTGGGTGCAGACCGCGCAATGAACGTTTTAAACACCAAAAAAGGATAAAAAAGGGTTAAAAAGTAAATTTTTTTGAGAAATTTTTTGCAATTCTTTAACTTATTGATTATCTTGCCACTCGCTAACTGAAAGCAACGTAACACAGTACTATTTTATAAACCATTAAATCAAAACAAAATGAAAAAGCTTGTTGAAAAAATCAATGCTGAAATCGCTGATTTCCAGGTGAACGCAGAAGCTCAGCTCGTTAAGGGAAACAAGGCTGCCGGTGCACGTGCACGTAAGGCCGCTCTCGCAC
>R23__coassemble_577_pt1 | contig 23673 bp, 16 predicted proteins | sample R23__metabat2_low_PE_050 | metagenome-assembled genome bin R23 | reverse complement strand
CGCCGCGCCTTCACAATCTTACACCCTTGTTGCACTGTTCACTTGAATCGGGGACAAAATGAAAAGTCGCTTTACATTTTTATTGTGTCTGATTTGTTGCGCTTCCTGCATGCCGAACGAAATTCGTCTGGAAGAGCACGACGGCTACACGCTTGCCATCCAGACAAAAGGGCCTGTACTGGGATACAGCAGCGCTCCTACAATAATGGTGAATGATATGATGTTCAAAGACCTTAACCGCAGCGGAGTGCTGGAGCCATATGAAGACTGGAGGCTTCCTGCAAAAAAGCGTGCGGCAGACCTTGCGTCACGGATGAGTGTGGAGCAGATTTGCGGACTCATGGTTTATTCATCGTCCATTACGGTCGATGAACCTGAACTTAGTGAGAAGCAAATAGAATTCCTCACAGAAGACAATGTGCGTCACGTCCTAGTGGCGGGGATTTCATCTCCCGGCGCCGGAGCGGCCTGGGCCAACAAAGTGCAGGCTTTGTGCGAGTCCCTACCCCTTGGCATACCGGCCAACAACTCCACAGACCCCCGCAACTATACCAACGGAAAGACAAATACAAGCACCTACAATCATGAGCCCGACGGAGAATTTGACCCGGACGGCACCAGCAGCATTTCCCGCTGGCCGCGGGAGATTGGAATGGGTGCCACTTTTGACATGGATGTCATCCGCCGGCATGGTGAAGTGGTATCGGCCGAATACCGCGCCCTTGGCCTCACGACGGCGCTGTCTCCACAGATTGACATTGCGACAGATCCACGCTGGAGGCGTTTCTACGGCACTTTCAGTGAAGATCCACAGCTTAATGCCGCTATCGCCCGTGAATACTGTGATGCATTCCAGACCACTCCCGGCAGCAAGGACGGGTGGGGTAACCAGAGCGTTAACTGCATGGTGAAGCACTGGCCCGGCGGCGGCAGCGGTGAAGGTGGTAGGGATGCCCACTTCTCTCTTGGCAAATATGCCGTTTATCCAGGTGGAAATTTTGGACTTGGACTTATTCCATTTACTGAAGGTGCCTTCAAACTGAGAGGAAAGACCAAAACGGCATCTGCTGTAATGCCTTATTATACAATCTCCTATGGTCAGGATGCATCCGGAGAAAATGTAGGTAATGGGTTTAGTAAATACATCATCCAGGACCTTCTCAGGGACAAATATGGTTTTGAGGGCGTGGTATGCACGGACTGGGGCATTGTGAAAGATTATACAGTTGCATGGACACACACGGGCACACCATGGGGAATGGAAACAGCATCCCTGGCAGAGCGACGCCTCAAGGCCTTTGAGGCTGGCTGCGACCAGCTCGGAGGTGTTTACGACAACGGTCCCAGCCTGGAAGCTTATAAGCTCTGGGAAGAAAAGTATGGCGCGGAAAGTGCCCGGGAGCGCTTTGAACTCAGTGCCCGCCGCCTGCTTCTGAACATTTTCCGCGTGGGCCTCTTTGAGAATCCATACGTGGATCCCGTCAAGGCCGATGAAATCGTGGGCTGCAAAGAATTTGTTGCCGCCGGCTATGACGCCCAACTCAGAAGCATCGTGATGCTGAAAAATCATGGCGGCGCGATTCCCGTTTTGCCCGGCACCAACCGGGCATCCCGCCCCAAAGTCTGGGAACCTCTTCGTCACGTTCCGTCCGGGCTCACCCATTGGATGAAGCCCATTGAAGAATACGACGAATACCCATTCTCTCATGAACTCCTGTCCAAGTATTTCGACATCGCTGAAACTCCGGATGAGGCGGACTTCGCCCTGGTTTCCATCAAGACTCCCTACGGCCACTGGGGCTATATCCAGCCCGGGGAAGGGGAGAGTGAAGGTCACTACCATCCCATTTCCCTGCAGTGGGGTCCCTACACAGCCGAATATGCCCGCGAGGTGAGCCTTGCAGGCGGAGATCCTTCGGAAAGCTCTTCCAACCGCAGTTACCGCGGTCGCACGGAATACTCCTCCAATGAACCGGATATGTATATGGTGCAGGAGACCCGCAAGGCAATGGGTGACAAGCCCGTAATCCTTGTAGTCCACGTGGACCGTCCCTTCGTTCCGGCTGAAGTTGAACCTTATGCCGATGCCATCCTTCTCAGCTTCGGTGTGTGTAACAATGCCCTGCTGGATGTAATGAGCGGAAAGTTTACCCCCGTGGGCAAGCTCCCCTGCCAGCTTCCCGCCGACATGCGTACGGTGGAAGAACAGTTTGAGGATACTCCCCACGATATGCGCTGTTACACTGACGCAGACGGCAACACCTACGACTTCGCCTTCGGGCTTAAATATTGACATTTAATTAATAACCATCGATATGAGTAAAACAAAGTATCTTTCTCCCGCAGCGGAGAGTATCGAACTAAAGACCAGGAACATCCTGATGACCTCGACGGGCGGGGATCTCGGAGACCTTGGTGAAATCACCATCATTACCGACTCCGTCGAGAGCCCGGACGAATTCATGTTCTTCTAAATGTTCTGCCTTATGAAAAAGTATCTAGTTATCATGGCGGCCGTTGCCGCAGCGCTTCTTGCAGTAAGTTGCAATAAAGAGCAGAACACACCCGACGGACCTCAGCAACCCGTTGCCGGGGAACAGATTACCATCACTGCATCCATCCCTGCGGACCTTTCGAAGGTAGGCCTTGCCTACACCGGCAGCGCCCTTCATCCCACCTGGGCTGCGGGAGACAAGATCCGCATAGCGGACCACAGCAACGCATCCAACTACCAGGACTTCACGCTCGCCGGCGGTGAGGGAACCCAGAACGGAACCTTCACCGGCACTGCCGTGAGCGCATCCAGTTTCGATATCTCCATCGTGAACGCCACCAGCTGGCCCGCGAACGTGCTTGCGCAGACTCAGGCCGAGGATGAAAGCACTGCCCATCTGGGATACACCGTGACCCTCACTGGCGTGAACACCTACGAGGACATCGCCTTCACATCCGCATGGGCGAGTTCCAAGGGCGGCACCATCGCCCAGTCCGGAGCCCTCCACCTGCAGGTGACGCTCCCAGACGGCGTAGCCGCGAAAGTGAATAACGTGACTATGGTCGCCGACAAGAACATTTTCGGCGCAACCGGCACCATGAGCATCGCCATCACCACCCCTGGAGACAACGGCGCTGCCAATACCTTAGACGTGTACGCGAGTATTCCTCCTACCGGAGTGACCATCCCTTCCGGCACGGGCCTGCTGTTCAAGTTCGGCACCACGGATGTCGACCACAGCGTTTATACCCGCTACTACCTGACTTCCAGCGCCCTGAACCTCGCCGGCGGCCAGCTTAACCTCATTACCCTCACCGGCACCAATACCGACAAGTACGCCGGCAAGGACGACGACGGCACCGCCGCCCATCCTTACCTGATTGCGGATAAGTATCAGATGCTGGCGATGGCGGGTCTGCTTGTTTCAGCGGAGACCAAATACTTTAAGTTGATAGATAATATTGATATGGCTGGCGAGACATGGACGCCACTAAATAATGAAACTCCATATGATAAGGCTGTTAATCTGAATGGCAATGGTAAGACAATAAGCCATCTTGGAATGCCTTTGTTCTATACATTTAATGGGGATGCGGCCAATCTTACCATTGACGCGGCCGAGATCTCCCAGTCAAAAGGTAATTATGGTATTTTTGGAAGACAAGCAACGGTTGCGGATGGCTCGGTAACCAACGTTACTGTAAAGAATAGCAGTCTTGCATCAAGTAATTCTATTGTCGGTGCCCTGTTCGGAACGGTGTCCAAGAATATCGTTATGACGGGTTGCGTTGCTGATAACGTTACATTAAGTAGCACGCAGCAAGCTGGCGGATTGGTTGGTTTGATGCAGTCCGGCTCGATTGACAATTGCTCCGCTTCTGGTTCTGTAACGGCAACAACATATTATGCAGGAGGCTTGGTTGGTTTGATTAATGGCACTATTGATGGGGATATCGTAATCAGAAACAGCCATTCTTCAGCAACAGTTACACAGTCCTCTGGTAATAACTCTCGTGTTGGTGGACTAATCGGTCAGATAGAACATAATGTTACAGTTGAGAAGTGTTATGCAACCGGGGCTGTTACTGGGACTGGGCATTATGGTGGCGGTCTGATTGGCGTTATCAATGCAGATGGCATAACCGTGAGTATCAGTAAGAGTTATGCAACTGGAAGTGTCACAATGCCCACTTCCGGCAACTTTAGTCATGCTGGAGCTCTTGTTGGCACTGTGACGGCCGGTACTGTTAACATATCCAATTGTTATGCAACGGGCGCAGTAACCGTCCGTAGATACAGTAGTGGTTTTGTCGGTACAATCAGCGGTGCGTCCGGTATACTGTCTATTTCGAATAGTTATACTACTTCCGATATTACAGGTATTGGTCTCTCTACACTTTGCGGTCTGGTGCTTGGCAACAATAGTGGTGGTACGGTATCCTCTTGCACCGGTTTCATCGCATGGAACACGTCCGACAGGTTATTCTGCTATCCTTCGGAAGCAGTATCAACCACCGGCAACTACTACGGCACTGAAGGTACCGTTACGTCTCAAGCTATTACCCTTGGCTGGAGCAGCACAATCTGGGACTTCTCAGGATCGTTGCCTACACTTAAGTAAAACTGATAGAATAATCATATGAAAATCAGCAACTTAAACAAAATGGGGGGGGGTGAATACCTCTCCCCCATAACCGAAATCATCGAGCTGCAGGGCGGTCCCTGCATGCAGGATGCCAGCCCGAACGGGGCGCTGCAGAATCTCACCACCAACGATCTGCTCGACGAGCTGGGCGATTAAAATAGGAGGCAGGATTATGAAAAAGTATCTCTACATAGCTATCGCCTCTTTGCTCGCCCTGGCATCATGCGACAAAGAGGCCTGCGTGCGGGAAGAAGTGCCCGGGAATGGACCCGACGGAGAACAGCTGGTGACCATTACCGCTTCGATCCCTGAGGACGGTCTCAATACCAAGGTCTCCCTTACGGAAGCCGACAACGGGGAGGGCAAAATGCGCCTTATCAAGCTTTCCTGGGAAGAAGGTGATGTGATTGCCGTCAACGGCGAGACTTTCACCGTCAAGCCCGGAAGCATCTCGGGAGATGGCCTGACGGCCACTTTCCAGGGGAAAGACCCCGGTGCAGGCCCGTACACCATCACCTATACGAACGTCCCCGGCGACCTGAACAATCAGGTTCAGCCCGCTGACGGCGATCCCTCCGAAGTCGGCTACAGCGTATCCCTTACCGGGGCCGACGCATACGAAGGAGCCACTTTCTCCTCCGCCTGGGCAGGATCGCACGGAGCCACGTTCGCACAGTCATCCGTGCTGCAGTTGCGCGCCCTTCTGCCCGCAGCCGTCGCCGCTGACGTGAAAAAGGTCATCTTCAAATCCACCGCGGACATCTTCAACGGCAGCAACACCCTCACGGTGACGCTGACCACCAAGGGAACCGCCGGCACGGATAAGAAGCTGGATGTCTATGCCATGCTCCCCGCCGGCAATATTACTCTCGCCGCCGACATGGACCTGCTCGTCCAGTTCGAGATGGACGGTGGCAATGCGTACGACAAGTACACCGCCTTCAGGCACTTCGCTTCCGGCACCGAATTCGTCCAGTCCGGCTGCACGAAATACCTTGGCCTCGACTGCTCGAATATTGAGAGTTTCGCCAACGCCAGCACCGCCAGTATCGGTGAATCATCGTCCAACCCCTATCTGGTCGGGGATCAGCATCAGTTTGAGGCCGTTGCCGCCCTGATGGCAAGCGGCACTACGTATATCAAGCTGGTGGACGATATTGACATGACCGGTGTCACCACATCCCTCAACTCCGCTGATCCATACGACAAGGCGGTGAATTTTGACGGCCAATCCAAAACGCTGAGCAACACCACCGCTCCGCTCTTTTACGACATCAATGGCACCGTGAAAGATTTCACGATCTATAATGCCAATATTTCCGACGCCGAAACCGTCGGTATCCTTGCCCGCACATGCAACATTGCTGCCAGCTCCGTAAGCGGAATCACAGTTTCGGGGAGTACGCTTACATCAACGGCTACGGCCTCCCGCAAGTCTGTTGGCGGCCTGGTGGGACAGGTTACTACTCTTTCCACTTTCGACGACTGCCACATAATTGATTCCGAAATAACAAGTCCGGATGCTGGCGATTATACTTATACTGGAGGTGTTTTTGGCTCTATCATTGCTTCAACTGCGTCAAATACTGGGTACTATAAAAACTTTACGGTTGAATCATCGACAATATCTTCCCATTCATATGTAGGTGGAGTAGTAGGATATTTCGACCGTGGCCATACACAAAACAATAAAGTCGGTTTCGATAAGGATGACAACGCAAAGAAGTGCACTATTACCGGTGCCGACACGTACGTGGGCGGTGTTGCCGGTTATCATCGAAGAGGATATGTCAATAATAATACGACATTTTGTGATGTAAGCGGAGGGAATAGTGTGGGAGGTTTGACCGGATATATGCGAGCCGGAGAAACGGAAGGTAATTCAACTTCAGGAGAGATTACTCTCTCAACGCATTATGCCGGCGGACTAGTTGGTACCATGGCGGGTGGAACAGTTACTGACAATTATTCATCATGTTCGATAACCGGAAGCGGGGATACGTATGTCTATGAAGGTGGGCTTATCGGGAATGTGACAGAAGGGACCATTAAAAAGAGCTATGCAACAGGAAGTATTTCCAGCGACAAAGCCGCTTTGGGAGGGCTTATTGGTGAAATAGATGGAACTGTAAGTGTGCTTTCATGTTTTGCTTCCGGCAATATCGCCGTCGGGAACACCAAGTATACTTTTAGAGGCGGGCTTATTGGAAATATTAAATCAGGAACAGTATCAATTTCCAATTGCTATGCAACAGGTAAAGTGGAAGCGTATAGATGGAGTAGCGGATTGATAGGTTCGGCTGCGTCCGAGGCACTCACAGTTGCGAATTGCTATACATCATCCGTTTTGGATATCAGTCATAAAACGCAGTATGGCGTGTTTATTGGTAACGCGAATACTAAATCCATTACCTATTCCGGAATAATTGCATGGAATACTTCGAGCAAAACAAATTTCATTTATAATACTACGGTTACTTCAGCTCCTGACGGAAATTACTTCGGCACTGAGGGTACCATTAACTCCCAGGCTACTACCCTTGGTTGGGGTAGCGTAGTTGACGAGAGTTCGAACCCCGTCTGGGACCTCACTTGGGGCGACAACCGTCCTCACCTTGCGTGGGAGCCTAAGCCGTAGTCGCTATAGCGTTCCCAACAAGTCTCTGACTAGCTGGGACTTATGCAATCAGGGGTGCTCGATTTCAAGCACCCCTGATTTTGTAATCGTCTTTGATTCAATGCTTTCCCGGGAACGGCCCTTTACTTCAACCCCTCAATCTCTTCCTTGCTCAGGCCGGTGATTTCTGCAATCTCGGCGATACTCAATCCCTTGGCCAGCAATTTTGCCGCCACTTCCTTATGGACTTCAGCTCGTCCCTCAGCCCGTCCTTCGGCCCGTCCCTCAGCTAAACCCTGAGATTTGATTTTCTCGAGTTCAAAAACCAATGCATTGTGATTGTCGCGCATGTTCTTCAGGCGCTCGTCGTACCAGCTAGCCATTTCTTTTGTCAAGCCCGCGTATTCCGCAGCCTCCAGCAACTCCTCGAAATAGTCGTCTCCATGCGTGTCGGGCTTGTCCACAAATGTAGGAAGATTCTTCATATAATACAAGAACCTCTCCTGAAATGATTTGCATTCCGCTTCTTCCTTGTCGAAAGGCCCGACTTCCATGAAATAGTACTTGACGCTGTCCGTCAGAAGTCCGTTGGTCTCATCGTTGCGAAGGGAGTAGCGGTGCAGCCATCCTTTCTCTTTCTTGGAATCGGTCGGCAGGGCGAAATTGAGCAGCCCCAGGAAGTATACGGGCTTGAGGTGATAGTCCCAGTCTCCTTTCGGCGCCTGTGCTTTAATCGGAAAGGTGCTGTAAAACAGCGCACGGTCTGCAAAATACTTCTGCTCCTTCACCTGAACCTCAACGATGAAGTCTCCGATGCCGTCCGAATGGCATTGCAGGTCGAAACAAGCGTTCCGGTCTTTGGCGATGTCCCCTACATGTTCAACATTGGTGAAAGACAGCTCGCTGATTTCAAGGTCAAATACATGCTCGAGCAGTTCCTTGATAAGGCGTTTGTGCTTCTCCTGTCCGAAGATCAGTTTAAAGCCTACATCGATCATCGGGTCGATGTAGCGTGTGGTTTTGATAATTGTGTCCATAATTCTAAAGTTTTATGAACTGCAATAATATACTCAAAACCCCGAGACTCCAAAAATTTTCGCCAAACTTAAATAATTAATAATTTAACGACACCATAAGAAAAATCTTATGATTCGCCTAAACTTAAACTATTATACGTTTCCGCCCCGTATTTGTACAATTCCAAAAATTTCCAAACAGCATATATCCCAAAAATATTGTGCGTTTGACCGGTGAATGCTTACATTTGTAATGACACATATTTACGAAGTAAAATGAAAGTAAATACCGACAAACCCTTCTACAAATGGGAAGTGGTCCTGTTGCTCTGGCTTGCCTTTTTCCTTAATCAGGCGGACAGGCAGGCGTTCAACATCGTGCTTCCCCAGATTCAGGAGCATCTGGGAGCATCGGACAGCATCATGGGCCTCATCTCCACGCTGTTCAATGTGTTTTATGCCATTACGGTTCCTTTCGCAGGGTACTATGCCGACCGCCTGAGCCGCAGCCGCCAGATCTGGATAAGCGTGCTGATTTTCAGCACCGCCACTTTCCTGACCGGTTTCTCCGGGGGAATTTTCGCGTTCATCCTTTTCCGCTGCTTCGGCATGGGGCTCGGCCAGGGGATGTTCGGGCCCACCTACACGGGCATCATTGCCGGTTACCACGATGGTAAAACCCGCGCCAGGGCTATGTCCATCCATCAGACTTCGTACTATCTGGGCGTTATCACCTGCGGATTTCTTGCCGGATGGCTTGCCGAGAAACTGGGCTGGCAGTACGCCTTCTTCGTTTTCGGCGGCCTCGGCATAGCCTTTACTGCCGTGATCGCGCTGCGCCTCAAGGATAAACCTGCAGCATCCGGAGAAGAATCTCCCAAGGCCGATAAAGCTGCTGCACCGTCGCTTCCGGCCGCAATCGGGGCTATCTTCAAGGTGCCTACCGCCGTTTGCATGGTGGTAGCATACTGCGGCCTCATTTTCGGCCTTAACGGATACCTGACCTGGATGCCCAAATACCTTAAGGAAACATTCGACCTCAGCCTTGCTTCCGCCGGTTTCCATTCCATGTTCTGGACCCATGCCGCCGCGTTTGTCGGCGTCCTGGTTGCGGGTGCCCTGTCCGACAGGATGGCGGCCGTAAAGGGCGGGGGGAGGAACCGTCTGCTGCTTCAGGCGGCCGGGCTCCTTCTGGCGTCGCCCTGCATCGTGCTGATGGGAGTTTCCGGAAAGTTCGGGATCGTGTGTGCGGCGCTTGCCGGTTTCGGCTTCTTCCGTGCCTTCTTCGATGCCGGGACCTATGCAGTACTCTACGATGTAATTGAACCCAAATACTACTCCCTTTCGTCCGCAATCCTCATTTTGTTCGGATTCGGAATCGGCTCGCTCGCACCCTGGATCCTCGGCATGATCGGAGACCGCTTCGGACTCTCCGGAGGAATTGCCTCCCTTGCCGCGGTGTGGGTTGTTGCCAGCATTGCCTTAGTGATCGCCAGAACCGCATTTTTCGACAAGGATGCGGCCAAAATCAAGTCATAACCATGAAACAGACAGAACAGGACTCCTTGTATTCCAATCTGGACTTCATGTCCACGGAGGAATTGTTGAACGGAATTAATACCGAGGACCAGAAAGTCCCGTTGGCAGTGCGTGGATGCATCCCCCGGATTTCCCGCTTTGTGGACGGGGCGGTAGAGAGGATGAAGCGCGGCGGCCGCGTCTTTTATATCGGTGCCGGCACCAGCGGAAGGCTCGGCATTACAGATGCTTCCGAAATACTTCCCACCTACGGGCTCGACGGCGCCTTCATCGGCATCATCGCCGGAGGTGACGGAGCGATACGCCGCAGCGTGGAAGGGGCGGAGGACGATCCCGACCAGGGATGGAACGATGTGTTGGCCTATAACCCTACGCCGGAAGATTCTATAGTAGGAATATCCGCATCCGGAGGCGCCCCATACGTTGTGGGGGCGCTGACTAAGGCCCGGGAACTGGGCATGCTTACCGCATGCATTACCTGCAACGACTCTTCTGCGGCTGCCGATGTGGCAGAGGTGCCCATTGTCGCGGTCGTCGGACCGGAGTTCGTTACGGGCAGCACCCGGATGAAGTCCGGAACGGCTACAAAACTGATTCTCAACATGATATCCACCTCCGTGATGATACGCCTGGGCAGGGTGAAGGGGAACCACATGGTGGATATGCAGCTGACCAACAAGAAGCTTGTGGACCGCGGAACCAGGATGATAATGGCCGAAACGGGAATAAGCGATTACGACAAAGCGCGCGAACTCCTGCTGGAGCATGGCAGCGTGCGTGCGGTGATAAAATTCTTATCTGAAAAACACTGAAACTATGGCGGGAAATTTTATTCTGGTCGAAAGCGGTGCCACTAAAAGCGACTGGTGTCTTGTGAATAAAGATGGTGCGGTATACCGCCGGCTGGTGCGCCCGGGCATGAATGTATCCACCATGTCGATGCAGGAAATCACCCGGATTATTTCGGAAACTTTCAGTACCGAAAGCTTGTCGGACCGGGGTTTCAAGGGCTTCTACATGTATACCGCCGGTGTGATTACCCCCGAAATCCGTTCCCGGATAGACTCCCTGATCCGGGAAATCTCCGATATACCGGATGTGGATATCCAGAACGATCTGATGGGCGCCGCACGCTCAGTCTGCGGTCATGGAAGCGGCATTGCCGCCATTCTGGGGACCGGATCCAATGTCTGTTTTTATGACGGTCAGTTCACTCTCTGCAAAGTTCGCTCCGGCGGATTCATCCTCGGTGACGAAGGCAGCGCCGCAACCCTTGGCAAACTCTTCTTGTCCGATTATCTGAAAGGGCTCGTGCCTGCCCCTGTCTGCGCCGATTTCGAGAAGGAATTCGATGCAAGTTACTCCGCGATAGTGGAAGGTGTTTACCGCTCCCATTCACCCTCCGGATATTTGGGAAGCATCGCCCCCTTTATCACCCGCCACAGGGATGATCCTTACATTGCAAAACTCATTGCAGATAATTTCCGTTCATTCGCGAAGCGACTGCTATCCCATTACGACTGCGCCGGGTATCCGGTCGGAATCGTGGGTGGTTTTGGTTGGGCGTGCAGGGAAATGCTGCTTCCTATCCTCGAAGAGGAAGGAATACATGTGGGGAAGATAATCAAAGCCCCGGCCGACGGCCTTGTTCAGTACCATTTGGAAGAAAGGGGGGAGAAATGATTCTTGCAGGCCTGCTTATTCTTTGCATGATGCCGGGCATTCTGGCCGCATGCAGTGTCGAATCCACTGAAAGTACCTCCAAGGCCAACGGCCTCTACTATGTTTACGACTATAAGGAGGACAAGCCCCTCACACCTGCCCCGGCTGGCTATAAGCCATTTTATATCAGCCATTTCGCCAGGCATGGAGCCCGGTATTGCGAAGTGGAGTATGATTCTCTGTATATCTGGCTTTCCAGGGCCGAAAATGCCGGGGAACTGACGCAATACGGCAAGGATTTCCAGGCCCGCTATGAACCTTTTTACCAGACAGTCAAATACCGTAAGGGAAATCTGACCGGGATAGGGAAGGACCAGCACCGGACTATAGGAAAGAGGATGTATTCGCGTTTCCCCGAGGTGTTCAAGGGGAACACCCGTGTGGAGGCGGTTTCCACCACCGTTCCGAGGGTGATCATGAGCATGTGGTCCTGCCTTTCAGGCCTGCAGGAGGTGGATTCTTCCCTGCAGCTTAACGCGGATGCATCTTCCGAGTATATTTTCTGGCTCAACCCCCTGCTGGAAGAAAATCCCAACCAGATAAAAGGGCGGCCCAGATATAATTCGGCCACGGCGCTTGCCCATGCGGCATATTGCCGGGAAACCGTGCCCTGGGAGGAGATAGCCGAAAAGTTTTTTACCAGTCCCGAGGTGCTGGAAAAAACCCTGGGGACCAAGCCTGAACACTTTATTAAGAGGCTCCATGCCGTGGTGTCGGGCACCTGGTGCCTGGACCATGACCGGGGCCTGTTCGACGATGTCCTGACCGAAGAGCAGAAGTACGCCTGCTGGAGGTCGGTATGTGCCGGCAACTTTATCCTGCTTGCAAATTACGAAGGTTCCGATAACCTGACCTGCGATTTCGCCGCATATACCCTGGAGAATATCATTTCCCTTGCCGACTCCGACATCGCCTCGGGCGATACCCAGCTGCGCCTGCGCTTTGGCCACGACTCCGGTCTGATGGCCCTGCTCGCTTTCATGGATGTCAACGGCTTCGGGCACCCCGCTTCTTCCATGGACCAGGCAATAACTATCCTTCCGAACTACAACGTGCCCATGGGCGCATCCCTGCAGTTCGTTTTCTACAGGAACCGGAAAGGTGATATCATTTTCAAGATTCTCTTGAATGAAGAAGAGGCTTATCTCCCGATACCTGCGGCAGATGGCCCGTATTATAACTGGAATGCATTCAGGGAATATTACCTTCCCCGGATAGCCGCCTCCAAAGATAAAATAGCGCAAATACATCAACTACAAACACTTTGAAGACTGTATATACAACGCCCGAGACCGTGGCTTTCCAGTTCAGCCCGGCGCAAAAAATGCTTCAGGGCAGTCCTGATGGACGTTTGAATGAACTGAATCCCAATCCAATTATCAACGAAGGCTTTTAGCAGGAGGACCGCCCCATGAAAAAGAGCAGCTTACTCATAGCAATCGGCGCCTTGTTGGCAGCCTGCACCGCGGAGGCTCCGGTAGAAGAGCCTGCAGTCAATCCTGTGGAAATATCGGTTTACATCCCTGAAGGGGGCCTCACCAAAGTGGCGATGGATCAGGGGGCTAATCCGGATGGCGCAGTAAAACTCACATGGGAAAGTGCCGACGTAATAACCGTGAAGAATTCCGCTGACGAGTCTAAATCGGTCGTATTCTCATATAAATCCGGCGCAGGCACTGTGTCGGCAACTTTTTCCGCTCCAGACATTTCTGCGCTATCGGGTGCTACGGGCTATAACATATACCTTTCGAGCAATCTGCCCGGAGGGTTCGTCAGCCAGACGCAGGCTTCGGATGGAAGCATGTCGCACCTGGGTTATGCCGCAACTCTCTCCGGCGTGGACAAGTATTCCTCCGTCACTTTCTGCGAAGATTGGGCTAGCGCCAACGGCGGCGGCACTTTCGAATCTTCGTCGGTACTCCGAATCCGTGCCCAGATGCCAACGGCGGATATCGCCGATGCTGTGCAAAAGGTAACTGTCAAGTCTTCCTCATATCTTTTCGGCGATGAAGACGAGATGTCCATTACCATTACTACGCCGGGAGTGGATGGTGACAGCAGGGTGGTAACGGTGTACGCCACTCTTCCGGCCGGTGACGTGGGCCTGGCCGCCGATACCGAACTTCTTTTCCAGTTCCAGGTTTCGGCTGATGCCAACGATAAATATACCGCATACCGCAAGCTCGCTTCCGACCAGACGCTGTGCTCGGGCAAGGTTAATTCTTTCAAAATCAACTGCCCGGATATTGAAAGTTTTGCCGGTACGGATGACGACGGCACGGATGCTCATCCTTACTTGATTGGCGACAGACATCAGTTGGACAAAATGCGTGATCTGCTGGTTGCTGATACGCGGGTTTATTTCAAGATGGTGGACGACGTTGATCTTGCAGGAGAAAATTGGGCGCCGGTGAACAATAGCGAAAGCTACCAGATTGACTTTGATGGCAGAAGTCATATAATCTCCAATATGACAATTGACAATTCGTCGGGCTCGTATGACTATAGCGGTTTTATAGGATACCTGTACGGGTATATCCACGATGTGGTTTTTGACGGGGCGAGCGTCAATGGCGGTTCTAAAAACAGCGGCATCGTAATCGGCCGCAGCGGGGCATCGTCCCATGCCGCCAACTTCCGCAATGTAACGGTGTGCAACTCTACTCTCACATCTTCCAATAATTACGTCGGCGGCCTTGCCGGCTATGTAAAAAAATGCAATTACGTAGCAAACTGTCACGTTATCAACAGCACGATTACATCGACTCTTGGAAACGTCGATCCAAGCCTTGTCGGAGGCCTGGCGGCAGAAATGATTCCCAATGGCGGCTGCAGCGTTACGGATTGCTCGGTAAAGAATGTTACCATAGGAGGTGGATGCACCAATATCAACAGGTCAGGCGTAGGCGGGTTGTTCGGACGCATTGGAGACGGCGTGGTAATCAACCGCTGTAATTCCAGCGCTTCAATGGGGGCAACCAGCGTTAATAATGTAGGAGGTCTTGTAGGTGTCGTATCCGGTACGGGATGCTCTATCAGCAACAGTTATTTCTCGGGGACGATTACCAGGGGTTATACCTACGCCGGAGGCCTTGTTGGAAAGTGCAATGCGGATGCCGGACTTGTCATATCCCATTGTTTCGCTTCCGGCAGCCTTGTCTGGAAAGGAGGCTACGGAGGTAAAGGAGGCCTTGTGGGTACTATTCTCGGGACCGGAGTCACCGTCGAAAACAGCGTGGCGTGGAACCCGAACATCAGTGGCGGACATGCGACGGACGACTACAGTAGCGGAGCAATCGTTGGTTTTACTCATCCGAACTGTGTGCTTACAGACAACTACCGCAAGCCCGGCATGACCTTCAATGGCTTGTTCTGGGCGCCGAGCGCAAGCTTTGACCATGCCAATGTGGACGGTACCACTACGCCGTTGCAGAGAATTACTTATGCGCTGGACGAAAGCAGCATGGTGGACGGGACCGATACGGATTTCGGAACAGCTGAGAACAAGCAATACTTCTCTTATCATGGCAAGCATCTCGCTTCCGGGGCTATGGTTGAACCGGACGACACTTACGGTTGGGTAAGTTCCGATATCCCCGGCATTTCCGATCCCGATCCCGAAGCGGCCGGATGGTCCGATGTTCCCACCCTCGATTTCGAAGCCCTGGGCGGAACAAAAGTTACGGTCCGCACCGGTGTAGAATGGACCACATTCCACGGAACCTGGGAAGGGGAGATCCGCAATATCAACATCATCCGTACTACTCTTGACTCGCATAACAGCCTGGGGGTGTATTATAATTATACCGAGGGCGGCTATAAATATCTGGATGAAAAATGCACCTTTACCGATGCCCTTGCCGGCACCAACGGCTCCATGGCATGCTGCCAGTTTGTGCGCGTAGATGACGTGGTCAAGCGCGATGCCAGACCTGTGGACGGTTATTATTACGCCAATTGCGCTCTTACGATAGATGACGAAGACGTTGATATAGTGAAAGTTGCAGACAACTATGGTGCCGCCCTGCTTTCCAACCACACCGTCTCCTGCGCAGGTCCTCTCCTGGTATGGAAAGGTAATATCCAGACCTATCCTGAGGAAGGATCTGCCGACTTCCTTAGCAATACTCATCCCCGTACCGCAATCGGTATCTCCAAAGATGGAAACACGGTAATCCAGGTGGCGGTGGATGGTCGATGGACCCAGAGTGCATCGGAAGAGAGGGCAATCGGCATGTCCACGGCGCTCCTGTCTGAGTTGATGAAGGGGCTTGGCTGCTACAAGGCCATGAACTTCGACGGCGGCGGAGGAACGGCGATGTGGGTATACGGATATGGCAATGCACGCAACGTGGTGAACCATCCCTCCGACAACCGCTGGGATTGGAACGGAACAGGCCTTCGTGCCACCGGCAGTGCGGTTTACGTCAAGAGTGATTTGAAGTAATCGGAATAATTTGTACATTTGAATATGAAGAGATTCCTCTCCACCCTGCTTATTATTTCATGTGCTTCCGCGGTCTGCCTGGCTCAGAGTTCCGGGGAGGCTATAAAGCTCGACCCGGGCAAGGCCGGAGCCAATTACTATGTATATGATTATCAGCATCCGGCGCCGATGACACCCGCCCCCGAAGGGTATATTCCGGTGTACATCAGCCAGTTTGCGAGACATGGGGCGCGCTTCTGCATAGGTGAATACGATTCCATGCACGACATGCTTGCCAAGGCATCCAAAACAGGGATGCTTTCCGATATGGGTAAGGATTTCTTTAAGCGTTATGAACCATTTTACAATAAGGTAAAGACCGAAAAGGGGCGTCTCACGGAAATAGGAAAGGCACAGCACCGCGCCATTGCGGACCACCTGTTCGCACGTTTCCCGGAGGTATTCGACGGCCCCACCCGCGTGGAGGCATTCTCTACCGAATCTCCCCGGGTGATGATGAGCATGTGGACATGCATGTCGGAACTGCAGACACTGGACAAGGACATAACAATAGAGGCCGATGCTTCCGCTTCGTATGCCCCATGGTTGCAGCCGTCCTTGAAGACCAACCCTTACCTCATAAACGGCCGTCCCCGCCGGAGCAAGGAAGCCGACAAAGCCTTGCAGGATTATTGCGACAGGACTCTGCCTGCCAGGGAAATCGCCGGCAGGTTTTTCGTGGATACGGATACGGCCATGGAAATCCTGAAAATCACTCCCCTGAAGTTTGTAAATAACGTTTATGACATAGTTGCCGGCACCCAGTGCCTTACCGAAGACAGGGGTTGCTTCGACGACCTGCTTTCGCCAGAGGAAATGTATCTGGTATGGAAGACGGTTTCCGCCGGTTTCTTTGCGGGCGGTGGTAATTTCGAGGGTTCCGGGAGTCTCGTCCGGGATTATGCTGCATTCATGCTCGAGAACTTTATCGAGTGTGCCGATGCCGACCTTGCTTCGGGAGAAGTGCAGCTCCGCCTCCGCTATGGGCATGATTCGGGAGTGTATCCTTTTATCAGCCTGCTGGATCTCAACGGCTCCGGAAAGAGCACTTCCTCGCTGGAAGAGTCTCTTGATATTTTCCCCGGATACGAAATCCCGATGGGATGCTCCGTCCAGCTGGTTTTCTTCCGGAATGAAGAAGGAAAAATCCTCGTGAAGGCCCTACTGAACGAGAGAGAGGCCACCCTGCCGCTGAAAGCCGTAAGCGGCCCTTATTATGACTGGGATGACTTCAAGGCTCATTTTCTTCCGGTTATCGCCGAATCCAAGGAGAGGATAGAGGCCGAGCGGAAGATTTATGCTTCCGGGAAAGCCGAGCCCCAACCCAGGGAAGAGGCCATCGCTGCTCTCAAGGCAGTCAAGTGGAACTGGAAAGCAGTGAACGGCTCTTCCGTTGAGGTCGCAAATGCATCTGTGAAAATTTTCGGCAGTACCCAAAGCATATCCGTCGCCCGTTTCCCTATCAAGAAACACAGCGTGTCAGTCGTCGAGTCCGACGGTCCTGCTTCAGGAAAAACCAGCAAACTTGCTGCCGACAACGGTGCGCTCGCAGCCATCAACGGCAGTTATTTCACCATGCATACCAAATATCCCTATCCCTGCACATTCGTTAAGGATGAAGGAAAGATAATACCACTGGGCGGGGATGACAAGGGGTCTTCGAGATGCAACGGAATGCTCCGGATAAAGAGGAAGAATGGTAAAGAAGTTGATATTCTCTCCATAGATTCCCTGACCCGGGACAAATCTGCTGAAGGTTGGTATGAAGCCATAGAATCCGGCCCGGTTCTCATCGAAGAGGGCGTGACGGTGGATTACGAAGGCAAGGTCGGCGCACGTGATTACCGTAGGTTCTATGGCCGCAGGCATCCCCGCACACTCGTGGGCTATACGAAGGACGGATGGATGTATTTCTTTGCCGTTGACGGTCGTTTCCCGGGTTTCGCCGATGGCATGAGCATCGCCGAACTCCAGATTCTCTGCGAGTCTTTCGGACTTTATGAAGCCATAAACTTCGACGGCGGCGGCTCTACAACACTTTGGACAAACGACGGAGGAGTAATCAACCATCCCTACGACAACAAGAGGTTTGACCACAAAGGGGAACGGGTAGTTCCCAATATTTTGATAGTCAGGTAATCCACACAATAATAAACATGAAGAATCAACTCCCTCTACTGATAATCCTGTTCGCATGCTCTTTTGGAATGGAGCAACTGTCGGCACAGGCATTCGTGCACGAGCAATCGAAGGCCTCGGAATACGAATGGCCAACGGACCCAGCCGTGCTTGCCAAGCTGGATACATGGCAGGATCTGAAATTCGGTGTCCTTATTCACTGGGGGCTCTCGTCGGTGCCGGGCATCACGGAATCGTGGACTCTGTGTTCCGAAGACAAGGAATGGATTGTGCGTGATGGGGGAATGACCTACGAAGAATACAAGAAGTGGTATTTCGACCTGAAACACGTATTCAATCCTGTCCATTTCAATCCGGACCAGTGGGCGGATGCCATGGCGGATGCCGGCATGAAGTACATGATCTATGTGACCAAGCATCACGACGGATTCTGCATGTACGACAGCAAGTTCACGGATTTCTCTATCGCCAACTGGGCCTTCAAGAACGATCCTCGCCGCGATGTTGCCCGCTATGTGTGGGACAGTTTCCGGAAGAAGGATTTCATGCTGGGCTGCTATTTCTCCAAGCCGGACTGGAATAGCGAGTGGTTCTGGAGCCCTTATTTCGCTACGGGCAACCGCCACTGCAATTACAAGCGTGAGCGTCATCCCGAGTGGTGGCAGAATTTCGAAAACTATGTCCACAACCAGATCGGGGAATTGATGAGCGATTACGGCCCTCTGGATATACTCTGGCTCGACGGCGGATGGGTGAAGGGCGCAGACATCCACCTGAGCGAATTGATAGACGAAGTGCGCGTCAAGCAACCTGGCCTTATTTCAGTAGACCGCAGGGGTAAGGGACGCAACGAGAATTATCAGACTCCGGAGCAGAATATCCCTGCGACGCAGCTGGACTACCCCTGGGAGAGCTGCATCACCCTTACTAAGAGCTGGGGTTGGGATCCGCATCCCGAATATAAATCCCCGCAGGCGGTGGTGAATCTTCTTACGGAGATAACGGCCAAGGGTGGATGCCTTCTTCTTGGAGTCGGCACGACTCCGGATGGCCTGATCGAGGATGAGGCGGTAAAACGTCTTCACGAAGTTGGGGACTGGCTCCGGCGCAATGGCAAGGCCATCTATTCCACGCGCACCACTACCCATTATAACGATGGGAACGTATGGTTCACGGCCTCTAAGGATGGTGAAACGCTTTATGCCATCTATGCCCTGCCGGAAGGGGAGACCCTCCCCGCAACCATCGAATGGAGCGTAAACGTCCCAAAGGGGAGCATGAAAATGCTGAACAACGGCAAGAATGTAAAATACAGAGTTCAGGGCGGCAAGGTGACAGTTTTCCTAAATGGGAAACTGTCGAATGAACCCGTTGCCCTGGAATTTCACAAACAGTAGTACATCAGCCCCTCAATCTCCTCCTCGCTCAAGCCGGTGGCTCGTTGAACCACTTCAATAGAAAGCCCTTCATGAAGTAGTTTTGCCGCAATGTCCCGGCAGGTTTTTGATGCTCCTTGGGCGAGCCCTTCTTCCCGTCCTTCTTCGCGGGCATAGTTCTTTTCGGCTATGATGTCCAGTTCGTTTCTCATGACTATTTCGTATTCTGTTTGGCGTTCAACCGACATATTGGCGAAGTTCGCAGCCGCAAACAGTTTCTTCAGCAAATCATCATCGAATCCCTCCGGGCGGTCCGGCAACTGGTGCATGTACCTCAGCGAAAATGCAAACTTCTCCAGCAGCGTGCTGCACTTTTGCGGTTCATCCTTGGTCATCGTCAAGCGTCCCAGTTCCAGATAGACAAAACGTAACGCCTCTGTCATCAGTTCTCCGTTGCCGTCGCAACGGATAGAATACCTGCTGACCAGACCTTTATCCAGCGCGCCATCATCTTCGTGATCTATGCTGAAATTCAGCAGACTGATGACGTATATTGGCAGCAGGCCGTAATCCATCTTGTCAAAACTCCCGCTCTTTTCCGCCTTTTCTTTCCGCTCCAGCAGTTTCCTGGAAAGCTGCGCAAGGATAGGATAGGTGGCATAGCATAGCATCCTGTCGGCATAATTCTTTTGGGGCGAGAGTTGCATCTCAACGATGAACTGTTCTCCCGTGTCGCTCGTGCAGTATAGGTCAAAAGTAGTGATTTTATCCGAAAACGACAAACCATGGTTTTCTTTTTCCTTCAGTTCCAGACTGGAGATTACCTTTCCGGGCACCAGAAGTTCGATGATTTCGGCAAGAAGCTCCTCATTCCCGGGAGCGCAGACGACCACCTTGAAGGCATCGTCGAACAGAATTTAAGTGCCCATAAACTAAATCTTATGGCCTCGTTAAAAGTTTAAAAACGGAGTATTATTATGCGAAAAAGCGGTATCTTTGGGAAGTATCCCTAAGAAGTGACGACAAATAATGAGAAACACTTTTCTTCTGTTCTGGGCAGTCCTCGCGCTGTTTTCCTGCAAGACGCCGGATGAGCGCTCTGCCGGGGTGTTGGCGCACAGGGTGATGGGCGCCAGGGCTTCTGGCATAGTCTTCGAGCAGACGGCCGACACCACGGACACCTACGAAATCTCCCAGAAGGGAGCCAGAATCCTCATAAAGGGCAATAACGCCAACTCAATGGCGGTCGGGCTGAACCGATATCTCCAAGAATTCTGCCTTGCGGATGTGAGCTGGTACGATTTCAACCCGGTGGAATTGCCGGATGTGCTGCCGGCGGTTCCTGAAAAGGTGGCGGCGAAGGCCACCCTCCCCACCAGATTCTTCCTGAACTACTGCACCTTCGGCTACACCATGCCATGGTGGAAATGGCGGCAGTGGGAGCGTTTCATCGACTGGATGGCTCTCAACGGCATCAATATGCCACTGGCCATCACCGGACAGGAGGCGGTCTGGCAGAAGGTCTGGCGCAAGTACGGCTTCAGCGACGAGCAGATCCGCTCCTTCTTCACCGGCCCGGCGCATCTTCCCTGGCATCGCATGAACAATATCGACGGCTGGCAGGGGCCTCTTCCGCAGAGTTGGATAGATGGCCAGGCGAAACTGCAGAAGCGCATCCTCCGCCGCGAGCGAAGTCTCGGCATGAAGCCTGTGCTGCCGGCCTTCTCGGGGCATGTGCCCGCGGAACTTGCGGAAGTGCTGCCGGAGCCGGTCGACACCTCCCGGGTGCGTCGCTGGTGCAAGTTCGCAGAGCCCTATCGCTGCACTTTCCTCAGCCCCACGGACCCGATGTTCGCCCGCATCCAGAAGGATTTCCTGAAGGAGCAGACGCGCATGTACGGCACCGACCATATCTACGGAGTGGACCTTTTCAACGAGGTTAGGCCGCCGTCGTGGGAGCCCGGATATCTCGCGAAAGTTTCCTCCGGGGTCTATGAGTCGATGTCCGCGGTGGATCCTGATGCGGTGTGGCTGCAGATGGGCTGGCTCTTCATCAGCAGCCGGCGCAACTGGACCCCGGAACGCATCGAGGCCTACCTGACCGCCGTGCCGCAGGGGAGGATGATAGTCCTTGATTATGAAAGCGACTATCTCGAGATCTGGCGGCGTACCGGGCGCTTCTACGGCCAGAATTTCATCTGGTGCTATCTGGGCAATTTCGGGGGGATGACCGGCATCGAGGGGGATTATTTCCTGAACGACAGGCTGATTGCCGGCACCAGGGCGGAGGGCGGCCCGGGGTTCGTCGGAATCGGTTCCACCCTGGAAGGCTTCGGCGTCAACCAGCCGGTCTATGAGGCGGTGCTGGCGCAGGCCTGGGACTCCGGCGTTGCCCTGGAAGAATATATCGACAATATCGCCGACCGTCATCTGGGCAGGGTGGATTCCACCTTCAGGGCCTTCTGGCATAAGATGGCCGAGGATGTGTGCATCACTCACACCAGCAATTCCTCTTCGAGCATGATTTGCGCCCGGCCGTGCCTGGAGGGCAGGGGGAACTGGACTACGGAGATTCAGCGCGGCTACGACATTGCCGAGTTGGAGAAGGCCCTGCGCATATTGGAAAAGGTTGAGGGGGCGTCGGATTGCTTCAAGTTCGACCTCGCCAATACCCGCCGGCAGGTGCTGGACAACATGGCTCCAGCGGTCCGGGACAGGTTCACCGAGGCATACGGAGCCGGAGACAGGGCCGGGATGGCAGCCGCCCGGGACGAGTTTCTCGCGCTTTGCGATTCTCTCATCGCCACAGTGAAGACACGTCGGGAGTTCTCGCTGGAAGATTGGATCCGCGATGCGCGCAGTTGGGGCAGGACTCCCCGGGAAAAGGACTACTACGAGATGAACGCCCGCACCATAATCAGCGTGTGGGGCGATTCCCCGCATCTTTGCGACTATGCCAACCGCGATTGGGACGGCCTGATTGAGTCTTATTACAAGGTCCGCTGGCAGAAGTTCTTCGATGCCGTGATCGGGGCTTTCGATGCCGGAAAGGAGTTCGATGCCGGCCGGCTCGATAGGGAACTCTGGGATTTCGAGCGCCGCTGGGCGCAGATCAATTCCCTGGCGCATACGGGGATCCGGAGCACCGTCGTTTTTGCCGAGGGCAGCGACTCCTGCCACTTCTATCGCATCCCGGCCATGACTCTGGATGCGCAGGGTAACATCGTGGTAGCCATCGACCGCCGCTACGAGAACCTGGCGGACCTGGGATACCGCAAGACCAGCATCGACATCGCCTGCAAGCGCAGCACCGACGGCGGCCGCACGTGGAGCTCCCAGGAGTTCATCGCCCGTGGGGACACCTCCCGCGTGCTGGGCTATGGCTATGGAGACGCATCGCTCACCACCCTCCCGGGCGGCCGTATCCTCTGCCTGTTCGCATGCGGAAACGGCACCAAAGGCTTCCGCCGCGGCCTCAAGCACACCACCGTCTGCACCAGCGACGACGGCGGCATCACCTGGAGCGAGCCGCGTCTGGTGGCCTTCCCGGAAACCATCCACAGCGCTTTCGTCACCTCCGGCAAGGGGATTGTGGATGCCGACGGCGACATCCTGTTTTCTGCCAGCGTGCTTCCGCGCGACTATCCCGACCCCATGCCCGTGCCCTGGCCGATCGAGGCGCACCTGTTCTATTCGAAAGATGGGGGAGAGAGCTGGACGCTGGATGATGCCCCGGCTTACGGACTCAGCGACGAGTCCAAGCTGGTGCTGTTGCCAGACGGGCGCCTGCTGATATCCACCCGCCGGCCTTCCTTTGGCCCCCGCGGCCTGAATACCGCCGTGAAGGGCCCCGACGGCATCTGGCGCTGGGAAGGGGAGAGGTTCACCGAGGGCCTGCTGGCCAATCCCTGCAACGGAGATATAGTTGCCTGGCGCGGCCTGCTTCTGCACTCATATATCAAGGAAGAGAAGGCCCGCCGCGGCCTAACCCTGGCCGTGAGTGCCGATGACGGCGCCTCGTGGAGGGATGTCCTGACGCTGCAGGAAGGCCCTGCCGCCTATTCTACCATGGTCGTTTTCCGGGGCGGCGATGTGGGTGTATTGTATGAAGATGTCTCCCGCATCACCGACTAAGGCT
>R23__coassemble_478_pt1 | contig 26458 bp, 19 predicted proteins | sample R23__metabat2_low_PE_050 | metagenome-assembled genome bin R23 | reverse complement strand
TCCTCTGCGGGGATGATGCCGGTGATGCGGAAGAATGCGCTCTGGAGGATGGTGTTGGTGCGTCCGCCGAGGCCGATTTCCGCCGCGATCTTGGTAGCGTTGATGATGTAGAGCTTGATGTGCTTCTTGCCGATGACGCTCTTGACGTTGTCGGGGATGCGCTCGATGGTCTCAGCCTCGTCCCAGAGGGAGTTGAGGAGCAGGCTGCCGCCTTCCTTGATGCCCTTGAGGACGTCGTACTTCTCGAGATAGGAAGGAACGTGGCACGCCACGAAATCGGGAGTGGATACCAGATAGGGTGCGCGGATGGGTTCCTTACCGAAGCGGAGGTGGCTGCAGGTGTAGCCGCCGGACTTCTTGGAATCGTAGTCGAAGTATGCCTGGCTGTAGAGATCGGTGTGGGAACCGATGATCTTGATGGTATTCTTGTTGGCGCCCACGGTGCCGTCGGAGCCGAGTCCGAAGAACTTGCACTCGGTGGTGCCGGGCTTCACGATGGAAATCTCTCCCTTGGTGGGAAGGCTCTTGAAGGTGACGTCATCGACGATGCCGATGGTGAAGTCGTTCTTGGGAGCCTTAAGCTCGAGGTTGTCGTAGACCGCGATGATCTGGGCAGGGGTGGTGTCCTTGCTGGACAGGCCGTAGCGGCCTCCCACGATGATGGGAGCGTCGGCAACGCCCTGGTAGGCGGCCTTGATGTCGAGGTAGAGAGGTTCTCCGAGCGAGCCGGGTTCCTTAGTGCGGTCGAGCACGGCGATCTTCTTGACGGAAGCCGGGATGGCCTTCAGGAGATACTTGGTGCTGAACGGACGGTAGAGGTGGACGGACACGAGGCCGTACTTGCGGCCCTGGCCGTTGAGATAGTCGATGGTCTCGCGTATGGTCTCGGTGACCGAGCCCATTGCGATGATGATGTTCTCTGCCTTGGCGTCGCCGTAGTAGTCGAAGGGACGGTAGATGCGTCCGGTGGCTTCGCCGATCTCGCCCATGTAGCGGGCTACCACATCGGGAACCTCGTCATAAACCTTGTTGCGGGACTCGACGGCCTGGAAGTAGACGTCGCCGTTCTGGGCTGTGCCGCGGGTGACGGGGGCGTCAGGGTTCAGAGCCCTCTCACGGAACTGCTGCAAAGCCTTGGTGCTCACCATCTTGCGGAGGTCATCCTCATCGATGGCCTCGATCTTCTGGATTTCGTGCGAAGTGCGGAAACCGTCGAAGAAGTGCAGGAACGGGATGCTGCTCTTGATAGCGCTCAGATGCGCCACGGCGGCGAGGTCCTGTGCTTCCTGCACGGAGCCGGATGCGAGGAGTGCGAAGCCTGTCTGGCGGCAGGCCATCACGTCCTGATGGTCACCAAAAATGGAAAGTGCGTGCGATGCGAGCGCGCGGGCCGACACATGGAACACTGCGGGAAGCATTTCACCCGCGATCTTGTACATGTTCGGAATCATCAACAGAAGGCCCTGGGAGGCGGTGTAGGTGGTGGTGAGGGCACCGGCCTGGAGGGAACCGTGCACTGTTCCCGAAGCGCCGCCTTCACTCTGAAGTTCCGTGACCTTTACGGTCTCGCCCCAAAGGTTCTTCTTCCCGTGGGCAGCCCATTCGTCGATGTTTTCTGCCATGGGAGATGAGGGTGTGATAGGATAGATCGCCGCGTGCTCGCTGAAGAGGTATGCGATGCCTGCAACTGCGGTGTTACCGTCACAAGTGATGAATTTTTTTTCTTTAGCCATATTATATCGATATATTATGTAGTTTCTTCTGTCATTCCGAGCGCAGCGAAGGAATCTAGCTGATTCCGCTGATCGCTACTTCAAGTTCTGCTGCGCCGCTAATCCTCTTCACGAGGCCCTGCAGCACCGTTCCGGGGCCGAGCTCCGTGAACTCCGTAGCGCCGTCTGCGAGCATGTTCTTCACGCTCTGGGTCCAGCGCACGGGGCTGGTGAGCTGCTTCAGGAGGTTATCCTTGATGCGGACCGGGTCGGTTTCGGGAAGGGCGGTGACGTTCTGGTAGATGGGGCAGCGGGGTGCTTTGACCTCGGTTGCCTCGATGGCCTTTGCGAGTTCGGCGCGTGCGGGTTCCATGAGCGGGGAGTGGAAGGCTCCACCCACCGCGAGGGGAAGGGCGCGCTTGGCGCCTGCGGCCTTCAGGGCGTCGCACGCGGCGAGAACGGCTTCCTTCTCTCCGGAGATGACTATCTGCCCGTCGCAGTTGAAGTTTGCGGGGATGACTATGCCGGGCACTTCAGCGCAGACTTTCTCCACCGTCTCGTCGGGGAGGTTGATGATGGCCGCCATGGTGCCGGGCACCTTCTCGCAGCATTTCTGCATTGCGTTGGCGCGCACGGCTACGAGCTTGAGGCCGTCTTCGAAGCTGACGGCTCCGGCTGCTACGAGTGCAGAGAATTCGCCGAGGGAGTGGCCGCCGACCATATCCGGCTTTTCAAGACCGGGGGTGCAGAGGGCGAGTGCGACGGAGTGGATGAAGATTGCGGGCTGGGTGACCTTGGTGGCGCGCAGATCTTCGTCGGTGCCGCCGAACATAATGTCGGTTATATTGAATCCAAGGATGTCATTTGCCTTGTCCATCAGGGCCTTGGCCTCTGGACTGCTTTCGTAGAGTTCTTTGCCCATTCCGGGGAATTGGGCCCCTTGTCCGGGGAAAACGTATGCCTTCATATCCGATTTAGGTTCTAATCTACAAATATAGCAAAAAAATGGTATATTTGCAGTCCGTTTTGCCCCTGTTCGGCAAGACGCGCTGCGCCCCTGTAGTTTAATGGATAGAATTTCGGATTCCGGTTCCGACGATAGGCGTTCGATTCGCCTCGGGGGTACGAAAAAAGGACAGGTAGAAGCCTGTCCTTTTTTCGTTTTATTGAAGTTAAAGATTAGTACCCGAACACTTCTTCGAGGGTAACCTGCTTCACGGGGCCGAGGGTCTTGAGGAAGGCCTGGTCCAGGTCGGCGGGATCGCCGAGGATGCCGTAGACGTAATTGCGGCCGGCAACCCACTTCTGCTGGGCGGCCTTCACATCCTCCAGAGTCATGCCTTGGATGGCTTCGAAGACGGCCTTGTCGGTGGGCTCGGAGAGGCCGAGACGGCGGCACTGTCGATACTGGTTCAGCACAGCCATTCCGGTGGTGCGCTTTGTGCGCATGCGGGAAAGCAGACCGTCCTTTGCGATGGCGAATGCTGCATCGCTCTCAGGCATGTTCTCGATGATATCTTTGAATGCTTCGGAAGCGTTGCGCAGTTTGTCGTTCTGGCTGGCGATGAAGGCGTAGAACATGTATCCGTTCTCAGGATCGGCAGGTTCCTCAAGATCGGCATAAGCGCTGTAGGCAAGGCCGCGGGCCTCACGCATCTCCTGGAACACAATGCTGTTCATGCCACCGCCGAAATACTCATTGTAGAGGGTTACCTCGGGAGTGTTGGCTGCATCGAACTTGCCGTCGATGTTGGTGTACTGAACATAATAGAACTGCTTGGAGTCGTAGGGAGCGATTATCACTTCCGCCTTGTCGCTGGGCTGGCGTACTGAGTATTTTTCTGCCTGAGCCTCAGGGTTCTCACCAACTTTGTGGCTCTCTGCAAGCATCTTCTTAACCGCAGACTCGCTCTCGGGGCCGTAGTAGAGGATCTCGTGGCCCTTTCCGGCAAGTTCGCGGGCGGCTGTGAGAAGAGCCTCGGAAGTGGTAGCCATGATGGCATCGTTCGGGATGGTTGTGTTCTTGATGAACTCGGGTCCGTAGAACAGGTAGCGCTGCAGGGCGCTGAAGCAGGAACGCTGGTTGGCCTTGGCGTCCACGCGGCTCTTGAGGGCGTCGAGTTTGAGATTGGCGAGGATGGCATCGTCCGGCTTGGCGTTGTAGAGAAGGTCTTCCACGATCTTTACCGCTGCGGGAAGGTTCTCGCTAAGGCCGCTGATGCGCATGGATGTGCTGTGGGCATCGGAGCTCATGCTGAAGCTGCAGGCGAGGTCGTACATCTTGCGTGCGATGTCCTGGCTGCTCATTTCGGGAGTGCCGAGGTATTCGAGATAAGTGAAAGCATAGTTCAGGAGGGGTTCATCTTCGGTGCCGCGGTTGAACACGAACTGAACGGTAGCGATATCGTTGATCTCGTTTTTCTTGTAGAGGACATCCACTCCTTCGCAGAGGTCGAACTTCTTCATATCCTTGTTGAAGTCTACGAACGCAGGCTCGATAGGCTTCACCTCGGTAGCGGCGATCTCATCGAGGAATGCGCTGCGCTTGTCGCGGTTGGTGGCGATGGGGGTGATGGCGGGAGCCTCGATCTTCTTCTGGTTCTCATCCACGCCCTGGCGCTTGTACACCACCACGTAGTTGTTGTCGTTCAGATACTCGTTGGCGAAATCAACGACATCCTGCTTGGTCACCTGGCTGTAGCGCTCGATGTCGAGGGCGGCGTCCTTCCAGTCGATGCCGGCGATGAACGCATCCACGAACATGTTGGCGCGGGCGCGGTTGCTCTCGAGCTGGCGCATCTTCTGCAGGCGGATGTTGTTGATGGTGGAGGTGATGAGCTCTTCGTCGAAGTCACCTGCACGGAGCTTGGCCATCTCCTCGAGGGCGAGATCCTTCACCTGCTCCAGTGTCTGGCCCTGCTTGGGCATACCCATTGCCATGAAGAAGCTGTAGTCGGGCTGGGTGTTGACGCCGGCATAGAGGTACATGGACTTCTGCTGCTGGTTCACGTCGAGGTCGATGAGGCCGGCCTGGCCGTTTGAGAGGATGCTGGATGCAATCTCGGAGACAGCTGTGGTCTTGAGGTCGGGAGCGCCGGGAAGCCTCCATCCCATGGCGAACATCTCGGCGTTGAGGCCGACAACCTCCTTCACGATGGGTTCGGTGATGCGCTCTTCGGGTTCAAACTCGAGCTTGGGGATGTCCGGATTGGGCTCCCAGTCGCCGAAGTACTTCTTTATTATCTTTACCATCTCCTTGGGGTTGAAGTCGCCGGAGAGGCAGATGGCGATGTTGTTCGGGCGGTAGAAGGTGTTGAAGGTGCGCTTGATGTTGACGATGGACGGGTTCTTCAGCTGCTCCTGCGTTCCCAGGACTGTCTGGGTGCCGTAGGGATGATGAGGGAACAGGCCCTGGTAGAGGTTCTCGTACATCTTGCGGCCGTCATTGGTGAGGCTCATGTTGTACTCCTCGTACACTGCCTCGAGCTCGGTGTGGAAACCGCGGATGACGTTGTGACGGAAGCGGTCTGCCTGTATCTTCGCCCAGTTTTCCACCTGGTTGGAGGGGATGTCCTCGGTGTAGACGGTTTCGTCGTAGGAGGTCCAGGCGTTGGTGCCGCGGCTGCCGATCATGCTCATCATCTTGTCGTACTCGTTGGGAATGGCAATCTGGGATGCCAGGTAGCTGACGGAGTCGATCTTGTGATAATGTGCTTTGCGGGCGGCGGGGTCGGTGATGGTGCGATACTCTTCGAAGAGCTGCTCTATCTGGTCCAGATAGGGTTTTTCTTCTTCGTAGTTCTGGGTGCCGAACTGCTCGGAGCCCTTGAACATGAGGTGCTCGAAATAGTGGGCCAGACCGGTGGTTTCCTTAGGGTCGTTCTTGCCACCAACGCGAACTGCGATGAAGGTCTGGATACGGGGCTCTTCTTTGTTGACGGTCATGTAGATCTTAAGACCGTTGTCCAAGGTGTAGATTTTAGAATGCATGGGGTCTCCTGCCACTTTTTCGTACTTGCAGCAGGATGCGGCGGCCATAAGGGCCAGTGCCGCAATGAGTAGTGATTTGATGATTCTCATGTGTTTTGTTTATAATAGTGGTACAAATGTAAGAAAAAATGCATACATTTGCCGCTGAAGTTTTTCATAGTTTAAGTTTAGGTTAAGTAGCGGGGTGCTCGCAGTGATGCGGGACCCCGTGAATTTTTTTTATGTTTGCGCGTGTTGAAACTTAAATAATCGTTCTTTGTGATAAGTTTGAGGGGGTATTTTTAAGTTTGCTTTGTATATTATTGCAGGAAAAAACGCTTTATGAAAACAAAAGTCCTTTTTCCTGTTTTGCGCGCCGCCCGCAGTTCCCGTGCGGCTGCAGCGCTTGCCGCCGCCATCTGTGTTTCATCGTGCCTGGTGCCCGTACCCGCTGACGTCGAACCCGCCGTGCTGCGGCTTGGGCTGGCTGACGGAGCTTCCGGTGTTTCTGCCCTTGCCACCCGCGCGACCGCCGACCCCTTCGACACCGACGCCTACATCCTCACACTGACATCTTCCGACGGCAAGACCGCCTTCCGCGGCCTTTGGGGCGAGCGGCCGGCCGAGTTCGAACTTGCCCCGGACACCTATGCAATCTCCATGCTTTCCAGCACTTTCAAAGACCCGGAATTTGATTGTCCACAGTTTGGCGACACCCGGAGTGTGACTCTATCCGAGGGACAGGTTGCGGATGTGGAACTCGTTGTGAGTCAGCTGAATTCCGGCTTGCGGCTGAAGCTGGACGAGAAGTTCGTGGCCACCTATAAAGAAGCAGCCCTGTTCCTTCGGAGTTCGGCCGGGACTCTTGCCTTCGGCTTCGGAGAAACCCGCACCGCCTTCTTCCAGCCCGGTAGGGTTGCCATACTGCTTAATGATGGGGGCAAGACCTCTACGGTGCACAGTCTGGAGTTGCGGCCGGGGGAGATCATGACGCTGCGGCTGAGCATAGCTGAAAGCATGCCCAGGGCAATGCTGGTGACCGGAGTGAATGTTGCAGTGCGGGTGGATACAGTGCGGCTGTGGTCCTCTGCCGAGATCGATTGGGACGGGAGTTCCACGGGGATTGACAATCCCGTGCCGGTAGTACCGGATGCGGTGAGCGTGAGTGTGGCCCGCGGAATGGCCGGCTCAAAAGACATATGGGTATGCGGATATATCGTGGGAGGAGACTTGAGTTCGAAATCGTGCTCGTTCGAAGGGCCCTTTTCATCACGCACGAACCTTGTCCTGGCGGATGTACCCACGTGCACGGACCGCGAACGCTGCCTCAGCGTCCAGCTGGCCGCCGGAGACATCCGCAACGCTTTGAATCTTGTAGACAACCCTTCGCTTCTAGGCCGTCAGGTATGGCTCCGCGGCGACGTGGTCGAATCCTACTTCAAACTCCCCGGCCTCCAGAACCTCTCCGACTACCGGCTCTGACCGCCGGACTCTGACCATCCGGGCTCTGGCGACCCCGGCTTTGATTGCCTTGGCTCTGACCGAGCCCGGGCCTGGCTCTGGCTTTGACCGTTGACCGTTGACCGTTGACCGTTGCCCGAGGCCCGGCTGGCCCGGGTTGGGCTGGATTGGCCCTAGATCGGCCTTGGCTTGGCCGGGGCAGCCCCAATAGGTCACCTCGTGGTCAAATCGGGCCCCTGGTGACCACGAGCCCGGGGAATGCAAGAAGGCCCGGAACAAATCCGGGTCTTTTTTTGAGCAGGATAAGGGAGTCGAACCCTCCTCCTTGGCTTGGGAAGCCAATGCACTACCGATGTGCTAATCCTGCAAATGCAATCAGCGACTGCAAAAGTGACTGCAAACATAGGCAAAATTTTTGTAATCGCCAATATTATACTTAAATTTGCAGACTACACTTACTTTATAAAAATGGCATTAGCAGACGTTATTAAAGCATTGTTCGGATCCAAGGCTGACCGCGACTACAAAGCAGTCAAACCTCTCCTGAACAAGATACTTGCAGCATACGACCAGATTGACAAATTGTCAGCAGACGAACTCCGTGCTCATTCGGCAAAACTCCGCGCTCACCTCCGAGAGGTAGAAAAGCCTTTCGAGGACCGCATAGCTGAGATAAAGCTTGAATTGGACAAGGACATTCCGGTTTCCGAGAAGGAAAAACTTGCCACGGAGTCGGATAAACTCGTAAAGGATGAAGACGAGGCCATCGAGAAGGCCCTCACAGAAATCCTTCCCGAGGCATTCGCGATAGTCAAATCCACCGCCAGGCGCCTGGCTCAGAACGAGACCATCACGGTGATAGCCAACGACTTCGACCGCACTCTCGCCGCGACCCACGACTTCGTAACCATCGAAGGCGACAAGGCCGTCTATCACAATAAATGGGTGGCCGGTGGCAACGAGATCACCTGGGATATGGTGCACTACGACGTGCAGCTCATCGGCGGTATCGCCCTTCACGAAGGCAAGATTGCGGAAATGGCTACCGGTGAAGGTAAGACCCTCGTGGCAACACTGCCGGTGTTCCTCAACGCGCTTGCCGGCAAGGGCGTGCACGTGGTGACCGTCAACGACTACCTCTCCAAACGAGACTCAGAGTGGATGGGGCCCCTCTACATGTTCCACGGCCTCAGCGTGGACTGCATCGACAAGCATCAGCCCAACTCCGACGCACGCCGCAATGCGTATGAGTGCGACATCACTTTCGGTACCAACAACGAATTCGGCTTCGACTATCTGCGTGACAACATGGCCATCAACTCCGATGACCTCGTGCAGCGCAAGCATCACTACGCCATCGTGGACGAGGTTGACTCGGTTCTCATCGACGACGCCCGAACCCCTCTCATCATCTCAGGTCCTGTCGCAAAGGCGGAGGATGACGGCCAGTACATGGAGTTCCGTCCCTTCGTGGAGCGGCTCTATCAGGCCCAGCGTTCGCTGGTGAACCAGGTGCTGAACGATGCCAAGAAGGCAATCGCAGCAGGTGACGAGCAGGAAGGCGGAAAACTGCTCCTGCGTGCCCACAAGGGCCTTCCCAAGTATTCCCCGCTCATCAAGTTCCTGAGCGAGCAGGGCATGAAGGTCCTCCTCCAGAAGGCGGAGAACTACTATATGCAGGACAACGAGCGCGAGATGCCCGTGGTCACCGATCCGCTGTACTTCGTAATCAACGAGCAGCTCCATTCGGTAGATATGACCGACAAGGGCCACGAGGTGCTGGCGAACGCGGTGGGTAACGAAGACTTCTTCGTCATCCCCGACGTCGGCAGCCGCATCGCGGAGATCCAGAAGGATGAAACCCTCAACCTGGAGCAGAGGCAGCAGAAGAAGGATGAGTTGATGGAGGATTTCTCCCTCAAGAGCGAGCGTATCCACACCGTGAACCAGCTGCTGAAGGCCTACACGATGTTCGAGAAGGATGTCGACTATATCATCGTGGACGGCAAGATCAAGATCGTGGACGAGCAGACCGGCCGTGTGATGGAAGGACGCCGCTGGAGCGACGGACTGCATCAGGCCGTTGAGGCCAAGGAGAATGTGAAAGTGGAGGCGGCCACCCAGACCTTCGCCACCATCACCCTCCAGAACTACTTCCGCATGTACCACAAGCTTGCCGGTATGACCGGTACGGCAGAAACGGAAGCAGGGGAGTTCTGGAGCATCTACAAGCTCGATGTGATGGTCATCCCCACCAATCGTCCCGTCATCCGTGACGACCAGGACGACCTCATCTATAAGACCAAGAAAGCCAAGTACGCCGCCGTTATCCAGCGCATTGTGGAACTCTCGTCCGAGGGCAGGCCGGTGCTCGTGGGTACCACCGACGTGGAGACCTCCGAGCTGCTCAGCCGCATGCTCAAGATGCGCGGAATACGCCATAACGTGCTGAATGCCAAGGAGAACGCCAGGGAGGCGGAGATCGTCGCCCAGGCCGGACAGAGCAGCACCGTCACCATCGCCACCAACATGGCTGGCCGTGGTACCGATATCAAGCTTTCGCCCGAAGTGAAGGCTGCCGGCGGTCTCGCCATCATCGGCACTGAGCGCCACGATAGCCGCCGCGTAGACCGCCAGCTCCGTGGCCGAAGCGGACGTCAGGGCGACCCGGGTTCATCCGTATTCTACATCTCCCTGGAAGACAAGCTGATGCGACTGTTCGGCTCCGAACGTATCGCCGGCATAGTGGACCGCCTGGGCATGAAGGACGACGAGGCCCTGGAGAGCTCCATGCTCTCATCTACCATCGAGCGTGCACAGAAGAAGGTCGAAGAGAACAACTTCGGCATCCGTAAGCGCCTGCTCGAATACGACGACGTGATGAACTACCAGCGCGAGGCCATCTACTCCCGCCGCCGCAACGCAATCAGCGGCGAGAAGGTGGAGATCGACCTCAGCAACATGATGATAGACACGGCCTCGCTCATCATCGAGCAGTGCCAGGGAATGGACTTCGACAGCTTCCAGAAAACTCTGATGGGTAAGCTCTCCATAGATGCCGGATTCGACGCCGAGTTCTACTCCAAGGCCAAGCAGAACGAGTTGGAGGATGCCCTCATCAAGCACATGCACGAGGTATACACCCGCCGTATGGACGTGCTCGTGGAGAAGCTTTCTCCTATTATCAAGAACGTTTACGAAAAACAGGGATCGATGTATCAGAACATCGCCATCCCCATTTCGGACGGCCGCAAGACCATGACAGTCTCCGTCAACCTCGAGAAGGCCTATAACAGCGAAGGCCGCGAGGTGGGCAAGACGCTCAGCAAGAACATCATCCTCTATCAGATAGACGAGCACTGGAAGCAGCATCTCCGCGACATGGACGACCTGAAGCAGAGCGTGCAGAACGCCTCCTACGAGCAGAAGGATCCTATCGTGGTGTACAAGCTGGAGAGCTACAATCTCTTCGCCCAGATGCTGGAATCCCTGAACCAGGATGTGCTCAGCTTCCTGCTGCGCGCCTTCGTGCCCCTGCGCGATGCTTCCGAGGCGGGTAACCGCCCGGCAATGCGCCCGAGGCAGGATATGTCCACCCTGCAGGCTGGACGCCAGGATCTCACCACCAACGGTGAGCAGAAGGCCAACACGCCTGTGCGTGTAGATAAGAAGATAGGCCGCAACGATCCTTGCCCCTGCGGCAGCGGCAAGAAATACAAGAACTGCCACGGCCGTGGCCTTTAACAGAATAATATAAAACCAAGACGATATGAACTACAACATCAAACCCTCAACACAGGTGGATGCCAACAACGTAAGCCACATTTCCGCCGGCACCGCCATCAAAGGAGAAATCTCATCCGTAGCCGACATCCGTGTGGACGGTAAGGTGGAAGGAAAAGTCTATTCCAAGGGCCGCGTCGTGGTCGGTGAAGACGCTTCCGTCACCGGGACGCTTGCATGCGAAAACGTTGATTTCTGGGGAAAGATTGAAGGTGACATCTATGTAAAGGATACCTTCTCCCTTAAATCCACCGCCGCCGTGAACGGCAACATCCACGTCCGCCGCATCCAGGTGGAGATGGGCGCCCAGATCAATGGCACCTGCAACATGATCACCGAAGATGACTACGATACTTTCGTGAAGGACGTGATCACCACCGAGGCCCCCGAAGTGGAATAAGATCCCTTTTACAGCAGTTCCGGAGCCCGCCTGATATTGTACAGGCGGGCTTCTGTTTTATTATAGGTGATGTCGAAACAGCGGAACTCCTCCCGGCCGGTGCGGAAACGCTGGTAGCCGGTGATGAAGTCCGGGCGGAAGCCGTTCTCGGCGAGGGTTGCTATCTCCGGGGTATGCTCCTCTCCTTCCAGCATCAGTTCAAGTATCTTGTAGTTTCTCCACAGGATCCCGAAGACTTTCTCGCGCCGGCGCTTCTCGCTTCCGGTCATCTTGTTGTGCCATTCATTCTTGCATCTTCCGCAGCAGAAAAGCTTGTCGGAACGCCCGGTAATCGGGCTCCCGCAGTTGAGGCAGCGCCTCGTCTCTTTTTTATCGGTCATAATCGTTTTTTTTGTGGCAAATATGAACCGGCTGCGCTGTATCTCCAAATATTTTCGGCAAACATAAAATATTTTAAGTTTAGGCGATTCATAAGATTTTTTTTATGGTCTTTTACAAACACACAATCGTCAGCAGAAACATATATTAAGGCGAATGTTTGCCACAATTCTTTGGTAGTGGGCGCCGGATGCCTCACCTTTGCATCGGACCAAAAAACCAAAGAATATGGAACAGATCAACAAAATCGAATTGCGTGGCCTCGTAGGTGGAGTGAAGCTCCAGGAGGTCGGAGGCAAAAAGGTGGCGCGCTTCACGGTTGCCACCAATCTGGCTTATACGGACCGAAATGGCGGCGCCGTCATCGACACCCAGTGGCATAATGTCAATGCATGGGAAGGTAAGAAGGTAAGTGGGTTGGAAAACCTCAAGAAAGGAAACAAAGTCTGGGTAACCGGCCGTATCCGCTACAATAAGTTCACGGGTATGGACGGGCAGGAGCACTATTCCACTGAAATCCAGGCAAACAAGCTCACTATCATCGACGATGACGATGCGTTCCCTTGCGAGATGTAGTCTGCTGGTCATTTTTTGTGCCGCCCTATGCTATTGCGGGCCGGCTCGAAAGATGGAATCGGTCAGGTCCGGGGCTTATGTCCCGGGACTGGCCCTGGCAGAAGACGCGCATGTGCCTGACGTGCCGGTAGACCATCTGGTGAGTGATACGATGATGATCAAGGATGCGGATGGAAAGGACCTTATTATAATGAAAGCGGTGAGAGATGAGAATGGGGACATGGTGGCGAGCGATGTGATTGTGCCGTCGGTTGTAGTAGCGACTTTCAGAAATGTTGCGGAAAGGCAGGGAGTGGTGGATCTGCGCTTCGATATAAGCATTCCGGCAGACCTGGCTGACAGCCACTGGCAGCTTCGGATGTCGCCCATAATGCATATAATGGGGGAGGAATTGCCTCTGGACCCCGTCTACATAACAGGCTCGCATTACCGGGCCGTGCAACTGCGCGGATACGAAAGGTATGCCCGTTTCGTGGAAGGGATAGTGACGGATACATCCTACTTCATCCGCAAAAACGAGCTGGAACTGTTCCTGAAACGGAATATGCCCGAACTCTACGCTTTCCGCAAGGACAGTTCCAGCGTAAGCGACGAGCAGTGGACGAGCGCCTTCGGCATTTCGGGTGAAGAGGCTGTAGATCACTATACGGACCATTTCCGGAAACGCCGGAATGAGAAGAAAGCCGGCCGCAAGGACAAGATGTTCCGCCGGTATGTGAAGGCTCCGATCCGCACGGAAGCGCTCAGGCTGGATACTGTGGTGGTAGCGCCGGAAGGAGATATCAGCTACAGCTATGTGCAGACAATCCATACAAGGCCGAAACTGAGGAAGGTGGAGATAGAACTGGCCGGTGCGGTATATGAAGAAGACCGTGAGTTATGCACGCTGCCCAGTCCCGGGATGCTGACTTTCTACATCAGTTCCCTTTCCAGTTTCGCGGATATGAGGGAACGTTTCCTCACCAAGGTGGTATCGCGCCGGGTAGAGGCTAACACATCCTGCTATATTGCGTTCGACGCGGGGAAGTCGGATATACGTGAAGACCTTGGAATGAATGCCTCCGAAATGGGGCGCATCAAGGGCAATATCAAGGACATTCTGGAAGACGACAAGTTCGACCTGGATTCCGTCGTCATAACGGCCTACGCATCCCCGGAGGGCTCCGCGGCGGCAAACAAGCTGCTCGCCTTGCGCCGGGCCGGGTCCGCTTCGGCCTTCTTCGCCGGCTATACCGAGTTCCTGGTAGACAGCCTCTGCATGGCCGGCGACATCCCCAAAGTCAATTTCGTTTCTCATGGTGGAGGAGAAAACTGGCGCCTGTTCGAGTATCTCGTGGAAGCGGACACGACAATGCTCCAGTCCGACAGGGAAACGATCCTGGAGCGAATGGAAATCAGGGATCCGGATGCGCGTGAAACATCTTTCCGGGGTCTGGAGAGCTATGGATATCTGAGGAAGAACATATATCCTCGCCTGCGTATGGTGCGTTTCGATTTCCATCTGCACCGCAAGGGGATGGTTAAGGATACGATACACACGACAATCCCGGATACGGTCTACCGCATGGGCGTGCAGGCCATACAGGACAGGGACTACGAGCATGCGTTAGAACTTCTTCTGCCTTATCAAGATTACAACACTGCGGTAGCTTTCGTTTCCCTGGGGAAAAACCACAGCGCGATGGACATCCTCAGCCGCCTGGACAGCACGCCGCAGACGAACTATCTGATGGCCATACTCTATTCCCGTTTCGGAGACGACCGCAATGCCGTTCAGCACTATATGAACGCATGCTCGGCCGACAGGAATTACGTTTTCCGGGGCAGTCTGGATCCGGAGATAGCTACACTCATAAAACGTTACAACTTAAATCTTTACGATCAATGAAAAAGCTGGTTTTGTTTATTGCGCTGGCAGCTTTGTCGGCATGCTCGGTTAAAGAAGACAGGGCATTCTGTCCGGCATGGTGCGTGGTTTATTCGGATGGCTATGTGGCGGAGGGCTGCAGTGGTAACGTAACCTGCAATGTAGCTACGCCATGGGAGGATATCTATGAATATGACCACAGCGAATTCTCGCGCTTTTATACCAAGGGAGACCTTGTGCTGGAAGTTCCAAGGAACGAAAAGCTGTACCTGGACGTCTTTTGCGGAGTGGACGAGATGGATCTTAACGGATCTGTACTGACGATTCCGATGGGCTTTTGCTGCGACTGCATCTATTCCGGGCACGGCAGCATAATAATCCGGGGAGAAGAAGGGGCGGCAGGTCTGCCCTTGAACAAAGACTTTGCACTGTTGGAGATGAAAGTGGCGGGAGAGATCCCCGATGAGCCCCTGTTCGATTTCCGGATTCTGGGAAATGTGGATGGATACAGTCTGCCAGGAGGGGCACCGCACAGGGGCGAGTTCGACTACAGCCCCAGAGAAGAGTCCGGGCACTGCTATAGGGCCAGGCTGCCCAGGCAGGCGGATGATACGCTGCTGCTGGACATTATGGACAAAGCTGATGGCTTTCTCGTTGCCAGACTGCCCCTTGGGGAGATAATCCGTAATCTTGGCTATGACTGGTCGGTGCCCGACCTTAAGGACATATCCATTGTAATATACCTGTCTGCGGCAAACTTCGAGATCGAAGTGACTGCCTGGGACAATTCAGAAATAATCAATGTTATACTTTAAAACCAAAACAATCATGAAAAAAATCATTCTGGTCGTTGCGGCCGCTGCCGCAATCATTGCACAGTCGTGCACAAAAGATTCCATCAATCCCGCTCAGGACCGGGCAATGCTTGAAACCGGCAGGGAGATATGCTTCAGCACTACGGGTATAGAAGTGAATGCCAGCACAAAGGTGACGGCCGTCACAAACGAAAATATTTCGTCCTTCAACCTGCTGACAAACAACGGTGCCGTCGACGCACAATCCTACCTCTGGACTGCGACGGCCTCCAGAGTCGGCACAACGCCGACATTCCAGACCGGCAGGTATTGGCCCAATTCCAATCCTTCTTATCATTTCTATGCTTCGAACGCAGCCCTGACTTCAGTCGCAAACGGGGCCACGGTAACTGCGGACGGAACACTTGATGTGGTATGTGGATATGTTGAAAACCCCAATTTCAACGGATTGAACCTGCTTAATTTCATTCACATCTATTCCCGCATAGCAGATATCAGTGTCACGTCCAGCAAAGGGTATACTATATCAGGGTTGAGCCTGGTACTCAAGAACGCGAAGACCGGCGGAGTGTATAATGTGGGAGCAGAGAGCTGGAGCAATTGCACAGTGGTGGAAAATGCTACACTGATCGAAGGCACCAATGATTATTATATCGTGCCGGGCACATACACTATCAACATAGACTACACATTCACCAAGGGAGATTATACCGCATCTTTCTCGAAAACGGCAGATGTCACACTGACCGGAGGCAAGAACAACAACATCGCCATCACCTTGACTGCCGATCCTGCTGTGCCTGTCAACTTTACGGTGAGGGTATATGATTGGGAAATCCAGAATATTCCGCTGTCTGTAAGTTAATCCCATGAAAAAGCTTTCCATATTACTGATGCTCCTGTGCGGGTGTTCATCCGGATTAAGGGATGTCACAGGCCTGCCTGGAGACGAGGGAGAAGTGCAGGTGGCGTTCAGGGGGACTAAATCTCCCGGGGAGATGGGCGATGCCGACATGTCGGGATTCCGTTATCTTACTTACGACCACAATCTGGGAAGCTGGAGTGGAGAGTTTGGCGGAGAAGCTGTCCGGACCGGGGGGCCGCAGGGCCCCTTCTTCCCGGCAGATGCATCCAGGGTTTACTGGCCTGAGGGGAAGATATATTCTTTCTTCGCCGTGGGATATAACGAAAACGTGAGTGTGGAAGAGAGAGATGTGGAGTTTGGGAATTCATACACGATGTACAGTTCCGGCACAAGCGCAATCCTGACCCTGAAGAATCCCGGGCATAATGTCGACTGGCTGGCCGCGAAGGCTCCCAGACAAGAGAAAATCAATGGTATCCCTTTGAATTTCAGGCATGTGTGTGCAAGAGTGGGCAGGCTTACGTTCGACCTTTCCGCATACCGGGAGTGGTTTGAGAACAGGGAGTTGGATATCGTGGAAATCAAGATGCTAAGCTGCACTCTGACGGATGTCGATGAACAGAACTACATCTTTTCATCCTCCGCAGAAACGCTGTTCAATAAAGAAGGATGGGACTATCGTGGATCCACCGCCAGGGCATTGGACGGTGAGCGCCTTCTTGGACTGGCAAGCAACGGCTGTTCGTATGCGAGGAGCTACTATGCCTTTCCTGGTATTCATGTCATTTCTGTGCGGATACAGGCCATTGATATTGGTGGAGACCAGTGTATAGACGACAGGACACTGAGTGCTGAGGTGACGCTGCCCATGGGGGCGGACTGCGAATTGAGAGTCAGCATCCCGCCGGACGACAGGGACCTGCACATAGAAGTGGTGAACAATGTCTCAGATTGGATATCCGGAGATTCCGGTGTGGTAAACCAATAATTGTAGAAGAACGATGAAAACGGTATTATTAGATAAAGGATTGATGCTGGCGGTGATACTGGTTGCCTCCTGCGTGCACGAAATCGAACAGCCCGGACTAAATACGGGCCGGGCGGACATATCGATAACCCTGGAATGCCAATATCCATCCAAGAGCGCTGCGATTCCCGATGAGGATGTGGTGCGGGACTTGAATGTGTGGGTGTTCGATTCCTCTGGGGAACTGGCAGAAGAGTACTATTTCGACAATCTGTCGATTCGTTCTTCCGGATCCGTCGGTTTCGACTCCTCCGTTGGCGGCCACAGCCGGCTTGTGGTGGTGGGAAACGCGGGGCGCGACCTGCAGGCCCCCGGGCGCATATCGGAAAGAACTTCTGTGCCAATGAGTTGCCCGACGGATGGCTCGGCCGCGCTGCTGATGGTTGGAGACGGCTCGCTGAGCATGACATCCTCCGGGCTGAAAAGCACAATTGCCTTGAAGCGTGCGATGAGCCGGATAGGCCTGAAGACCGAATTGGCATCATCGCTGGTGGCGGTCGGTGGTCAGTTGGGTGGAAACGTGAGGATACGCGAGGCGAAATTATGCAACAGCCCCGCATCTGTCTCTCTGCTTCCTTCGGATGTGTGGGGGAGCGTGCGGGACTTCAAGGCAGTGTCCGGAACTCCAATGCAGGGCGGGGACAGATTGTCCACTGCAGACCTCTCCACGCTTCAATCAGGAGGAACAGTCTATCTGTATAGCCTGCCGAATTATACCGATGTTGCCTATACCGACAGTCCGGGGAACTCTGTGGAGTATTCTACATACATAGAGATGACGATAGACTTCGATGTGCTGGGAGATGCGAGTAACGGAAGCGTCGTATGCCGTTTCTATGCGAATGATGGTAGCAGGATCGGGCTTCAGGGTGGTTGCAGTTATGTATGCAGGGTTATCCTGAGCAACGAAGAGGCCTCCAACACCTGGCGTAAGGACGATTTCCGCTTCTATAATCCGTCCCCGTTCAAGGCAGGAGAACAAAAGGAGATCATGCTGTATTCCCAAATCCATCAGCCATCGGAGGTGTCTTTCTCGCTGGCGAGTTATCCGGGAGTCATGCAGAATTCGGTATTCCGCATAGGGGAGAAGGTCTCGGGAGCCAGTATGAGCGGGGTGAAAGTGACGGCCCTAAGCGCCGGCACGGGAACGCTGTATTGCTTTGATTCTGCCGGTCATAAGATGGGCTCGGTGCCGTTGTCATCGTCATATCCCACAATTTCCATTTCGGACAAGACGCTGGATGTGGTTGGAGACAAAGTAAGCTTGGGAATCGAGGGCTTGCGGGATGTATATCTGGTGAGGGAATCGGATGAGTTGTATCATTCTCTCTACGGTGTCGCATATATCGAACCGAGGGCATCGGTTTCGGGCTTGTACGCCGAGGACTTCATCTACGGGAACACTTCTGCCAAGACCATGTATGTCAATAAGATACAGTGGAACCATGGAGATGCGCACAGGAACTGGACAGAGGTGGTCGGCAAGACATTTCCATACAGGGTTATCCTGGCCTGCGGCATTAAGGCGGATTTCAATGTGACGATATCCAATGAAACAGTGGGGCCGCTGGAAGGCAGTACGTATTTCGGCGAGGCTTTCGATGTGAGCAGTGTGGACGATCCCTTGCCTGCCGTTGCCGCGCTCGGAACACAGAGCGGCATAACTGCCGAAGTAACATCCGGTGTTCCGGAAGAATTCGGGCGGTCTTATTCAGCATTGGCTGAAGGAGGATGGCGCACGTGGTTCGGCGGGACCCGCTTTGTGGAAGGCCGCATAGCAGATGACTACATAACCGGCTATAGCACTACCCTGATAAGGTGGGACCTTCCTGCGGCGGCCGTCCGCTCGCTGTATGGGGAGGCCGTGCCCATATTCGTAGGAAAACTGAACCCTCACTGCAATGAGTACGTTAAAGCGTGTGTAGGCTCTTATGCATCAACATATTACAATCCCGTAGGGGTGGATCTCTATATAGAAACCCTGTACTTCTCTGGCACAACCACGTGCCTGTGCTTCCGTCCGCACAGCGATGATGTGACCCTGGATGTAACAGCTGGAAGTTTTGCCTATCAGGGAAGGGACGGCGGCCCTCTTTATTCCAACGAGAGTGCGATCGGGACCAACGGGTATGCCTACTCATCGGACGGATCGTTCCTGGAGACCAACTGGGACGGGGACCTGACCGCCACCGCTGAATTCAACCACGGCAGCGGCCCGTTCTTCGGCACTTCCCAGTTCACCTACCAGGTGGTGGGGCCATACAGCAACGCGGAGTACGGCGCCAAAGAGCACAGGCATCTTGCCATATACCATTATGCACCATACACATATTCTGGAGGGCATGCGGAGATTGCAGACGCAAACGGACACGTAAACTCGAAGGGATACGTGTCCGTAGAGAAGTGGAGTGTGTCGTCGAAGGCTTTCTTCGACTGGGATGCCTCCGAGTTTACGCGACCTTCTTCTTCTGGGGATCCTTGAACAGGATAGCGAAGAGGACGCCCACCAGGCAGGCGTAGCCGGCGAAGATATACCAGGCCGTGGACCAGTTTGCGGGAGTGTTGAACACATCGCAGGCTTCCACGACCTTGCCGGCCGCCAGGGTGCCGATAGTGGCTCCGAGGCCGTTGGTCATGAGCATGAACACGCCCTGGGCGCTGGAACGGATGTCCGGGGTGGTGTTCTCGTTCACATAGAGGGAACCGGAAATGTTGAAGAAGTCGAACGCCACGCCGTAGACTATGCAGCTGAGAACGAACAGCAGCACGCCCGGCCAAGCGGGATTGCCAGCTCCGAAGAAACCAAAGCGGAACACCCATGCGAACATGGCCATGAGCATCACCTTCTTGATGCCGAACTTCTTCATGCAGATGGGAATCAGCAGGATGCAGAGGGTCTCCGATGCCTGGCTGATGGCAATCAGGGCGTTGGAGTTCTTAACAGCAAAGGTGTTCGCAAGGGCGGGATCGGCCGCGAACGAGCCCAGGAAGGTGTTTGCATAGCCGTTTGTTATCTGCAGGGAAGCTCCAAGGAGCATGCTGAAGATGAAGAACACTGCAAACTGGCTGTCCTTGAAAAGGGTGAAGGCCTTGAGCCCGAAGGCTTCGGCCAGGCTCTTGGACTCGCCACGGTTGATTTCGCACTCAGGCATGCTCAGCGCATATGCGCAAAGCACCAGGGAGAGGATGCCGGAGGAGTAGAGCTGGGTGTAGCTGTCCTGCATGGCCACGCCGCCTATCTTGACGAAATTGGTGGCAAGCATGCTGCAGATGAAGCCCACCGTGCCGAACACGCGGATGGGAGGGAATTCCTTGACGGGGTCCATTCCTGCCTTGCCCATTGCATTGTAGGCCACGGAGTTGGATATCGCGATCGTCGGCATATAGAATGCTACGCTGAGGCTGTAAAGTATGAACAGGGGGGCAAACTGCACGGAGCCGCCGGCGTTCATGCAATAGAAGCCCGCTCCCAGCATGAACAGGCCTGCGAGCCCGTGGCAGAGCGAAAGGGTTTTCTGTGCAGGTATGAAACGGTCTGCTACGATGCCCATCAGGGTAGGCATGAATATGGACACGATGCCCTGCATGGCGAAGAACCATTTGATCTGCGGCCCGAGGCCGGAGTTGCCGAGGTAGCGGCCCAGCGAGGTGAGGTACGCACCCCAGGCAGCATACTGGAGCACCAGCATCAGGACAAGCCTGAACTTGAGTTGAGTGTTTTTCATTATAGTGTAGATTGAATGTTCAGCTAACAAATTTAGTCATTTTTTCTTCTATTTTGATTATCTTTGAAAGATGAAATTCGAAAAGACGCATTCCGACCTTTCCTCCGCCGCCCGCTGCGGCGTGATGCATACGGATCACGGTGACATACGCACCCCGATCTTCATGCCGGTCGGCACCGTGGGCTCGGTTAAGGGCGTCTATCATAAAGACCTCAAGGACGATGTTCAGGCTGAGATTATCCTCGGCAACACCTATCACCTCTACCTGCGCCCTGGGCTGGGCATTCTGCGGGAGGCCGGTGGCCTGCATCGCTTCGAGAGCTGGGACCGTCCCATCCTCACCGACAGCGGCGGCTTCCAGGTCTTCAGCCTCAGCCCCATACGCAAACTCACCCCGGAAGGGTGTACCTTCCAAAGTCACATCGACGGCAGCCGCCACACCTTCACTCCGGAGAACAATGTGGATACCCAGCGCATCATCGGCGCCGATATCTGCATGGCCCTGGACGAGTGCTGCCCGGGCGATGCCGACCATGCCTATGCCCGCAAGAGTCTGAATTTGACCAAGAGCTGGCTGGAGCGCTTTGCAAAACGATTCCGCGAGACGGAGCCCCTTTATGGCTATAGCCAGTGCTTCTTCCCCATCGTGCAGGGCTGCGTCTATCCTGACCTCCGTAAGGAGGCCGTAGATCATGCCGTGCAGTTCGATGCCGACGGCTACGCTATCGGCGGCCTGGCGGTAGGGGAGCCTACGGAGAAGATGTACGAGATGCTGGAACTGGTTTGCCCTCTGCTGCCGGAAGACCGCCCGCGCTACCTTATGGGCGTCGGCACCCCGGCGAACATCCTCGAAGGGATTGCCCGTGGGGTGGACATGTTCGACTGCGTGATGCCCACGCGCAACGGCCGCAACGGCATGCTGTTCACCTGGAACGGCATCATGAACATGCGCAACGAAAAATGGAAGGATGATTTCAGCCCGCTGGACCCGGACGGCACGTCGTTTGTGGACCATACATATACGAAGGCCTACCTGCGCCATCTCTTCATTTCCGGAGAGATGTTCGCGGCCATGATAGCCAGCGAGCATAACCTCGCTTTCTATCTGGACCTTGTACGGCAGGCCCGTGCCCACATCGAGGCCGGGGATTTTGCGGCGTGGAAGGATGCCGCCGTGGCTAAACTGACACAGAGATTATGAGGAAACTCGATATCTACATATCCAAGAAGTTTATCACCACCTTCTTCATGGCGTTGCTGCTGATTATCGGCATCGTCATCATCTTCGACATTTCGGAGAAGGTAGACTACTTCGTGAAGAACGAGGCTCCTCTCAAGGCTATCATTGTAGATTATTATCTCAATTTCGTGCCTTATTTCATGAACATGTTCAGTCCTCTGTTCGTGTTCATCACCGTCATATTCTTCACTTCCAGGATGGCGGCTAATTCGGAGTTCATCGCCATGCTGTCGGGTGGTATAAGCTATGCCCGCATCCTGGTGCCTTATGTGGCCTGTGCTATCCTTATAGCTGGTATTTCCCTTGGCCTGAACCTGTACGTGATACCCAAGTCGAATGTCATCCGCACGAATTTCGAGCAGAAATACGTTAAGAACAAAACGCTGAAATTCAGGAACGTGCATTACCAGATAGCTCCCGGACAGTTCGTATATGTGGAGTCTTTCAGCCGCTGGAACAATACCGCATACAAGTTTACCCTGGAGACCATCGAGAATAACAAGCTCAAGAGCAAACTTGAGGCTGAATCGGCTGTATGGGACAGCACCAAGCAGTGCTGGAAATTGCGCAACTGGTTCATCCGGGACTATGCCTCCGGCCTTGAGGACCATATCACAAGCGGGGAAAAGAAAGACACCGTCATCGAACTCACGGTGACAGACTTCTACCGCAACGAGAAGACGGTGGAAACCCTCCCTATAAAAGATCTTAACCAGCTTATTGAAACGCAGAACATGCGTGGGGATGCGAACGTGATGTTCGCCGAGATAGAGTTGCATAACCGTTATGCCATGCCGTTCTCGGCCATTATCCTGACCATCATGGGAGTGTGCCTGTCGTCGCGCAAGAAGCGAGGAGGCATAGGCTGGAACCTCGGAATAGGCATCGCCCTGGCCTTCTCATATATCCTCTTCCTGCGTTTCGCGCAGATGTTCGTATATGCCGGCGACATGCCGGCCGGGGTTGCGCTTTGGATTCCGAATCTGCTGTTTGCCCTGATAACCGTTTTCCTATATACAAAAGCTCAGAAGTAATGACAGTAAAAGTCGTGAACAAGGGCCTGAACGCCCTTCCTCAGTACGCTACGCTCGCATCCGCGGGCATGGACGTGCGCGCTTCCCTGGAATCCCCGGTAGTGCTGGCCCCGCTCCAGCGGGCTATGATCCCCACGGGGCTCTATCTCGAGATTCCGGTAGGATATGAGGTGCAGGTGCGCCCCCGAAGCGGCCTTGCCGCCAAGAAAGGCATCACCGTACTGAACACTCCGGGAACCATCGATGCGGATTACCGCGGAGAGGTGAACGTGATCCTTGTGAACCTTTCTGACCAGCCGTTCACGGTGGAGCCGGGGGAGAGGATCGCGCAGTTGGTGCTTGCGAAGCACGAGAAGATAGATTGGGAGGAGGTTTCCGAACTGGGAGCTACTGAGCGTGGGGAAGGCGGATTTGGCAGCACGGGTACGAAATGAGTACGGAAGAACTCTACAAGTTGTATTGCGAGTGTGGCTGCAAGGTGAGTACCGACAGTCGCACTATTCCTGCGGGGGCTATCTTTTTTGCGCTGCGCGGGGAGAATTTCGATGGCAATGAGTATGCGGTGAGGGCCCTGGAGGCCGGTGCTTCATATGCCGTAGTCAACCACGACCACGTCGTCGTTGACGAGCGCATTATCCCTGTTACGGATCCGTTAGGGGCGCAGCAGGCGCAGGCGATCCATCACCGCAAGGGGCAGGGAATCCCGGTGATAGGGCTTACGGGTACTAATGGGAAAACGACCACGAAGGAACTGATCGCGGCGGCGCTTGGAGCCAAGTTCAAGGTGGCCGCTACTAAGGGAAATCTCAATAACGACATAGGCGTACCGCTGACCCTGCTGTCGATTCCGGCCGATGCCGAGATCGCGGTGGTGGAGATGGGCGCGAACCATCCGGACGATATTGCGAAACTGGTTAAGGTGAGCCAGCCGGACTACGGCTACATCACCAATGTGGGCAAGGCGCATCTGCTGGGCTTCGGCTCCTACGAGGGAGTGCTGGCTGCAAAGACCGAGCTGTACAAGTGGCTGGGCAGCCACAAGGGTTCGCTAATCTTCGTGAATACCGATCATCCGGACCTGGCCGCCTCTGCACGGAAGGAAGCCTGCCATCAGTGGGAATTCAGCCGCGGATCCATGAAGGTGGAATTGCTGCCTACGACGGCCGAAAACCCTTTCCTGGCCATGCGGGTTGGGGATTCCGAGATACATACTAAGCTCGTCGGCGCCTACAATGCCGACAACGTGCTGGCCGCGCTTTCCATCGCCGAGTACTTCGGTGTGAAGCGTGCGGATGCCATTGCCGCCATCGAGGCCTATACCCCTTCGAACAGCCGCTCACAGTTGGAGAAAACGGCGCGAAATACCCTGATCGTAGATGCCTACAATGCCAATCCTACCTCCATGGGGATGGCAATCGACAATCTTGCAGCTATACAGTCTGATTGCAAGCTGGCCCTTCTGGGTGACATGCGCGAACTGGGCGATGCTTCGGTGGAAGAGCATAAAAACATAGTCCGGAAGCTGATAGCCTCCGGACTGAAGTCATATCTTGTAGGGGAGGAATTCGGGAAAGCCCTGTCGGAACTCGGCATCGTTCCCGGTTCGGATCCGCTGATCCTCGGCTGCTTCCTCACTTCCGACGCTCTGGCCGAATACATCTCCGGCCATCAGGCCTCCTTCTCCGGCGCCACGATCCTTGTCAAAGGCTCCCGCGGCATCCGCATGGAGAAGGTTTTGCCGGAACTATAGCTTATCCATCGTCGCGAAGACGCGCTTCTGCACTTCTTCAATGGAGCCTATTCCGTTGATTTCGTGATAGATCCCCTTGTCTTTATAGATCTCGATAAGGGGTTCCGTCTTGGCGTGATAGGTTTTGATGCGGTTGGCGATGGTCTCGTCAGAGGCATCGTCGGCACGTCCTTCGATCAGGGCGCGGCCCTTGATGCGGGCCTTAATTTCCTCGTCGGGAATCATCAGGGAGATAACACCGGTCACATATTCGTCGCGTGCTTCCAGCATCTCGTCCAGGTCCATTGCCTGTTGTACTGTGCGGGGGAAGCCGTCCAGGAGGAATCCGTTGACTTCAGGATATTTGGCGAAGGTCTGAGCAATCATCCCTTCCACAACTTCGTCGGGCACAAGATTTCCCTTTTCGATCAAGGCTGCCGCCTGCTTTCCAAGCTCGGTTCCGGCTGCAATCTCGCTGCGCAGGAGCTCTCCGGTGGAGATGTGCTTGAGGTTGTATTTTTTGACCATGGGAGCCGCGTGGGTTCCTTTTCCGGCACCGGGAGGGCCGAACATAATGAAGTACTTCATATAGCTTATTCTAATACGTAAATATCTTTGAGGTTGCGTCCGAGTTCATCGTAGTCCAGCCCGAAGCCGACTATGAATCGGTTGGGAATCTCGGCGCCCACATAATCCAGTTTACCTTTATTCTGAAAAACCTCGGGTTTGAGGAGCATGGTGCAGATGCGCACGTCCTTGGCTCCCTTATCCAGGAGTTTTTTCTTGAGGGCTATGATAGTATTGCCTGTATCCACGATATCTTCGCACACGATGACGGTCTTTCCCACGATATCTGTGCTGAGAGGCATGGTCTCCTTAACCACTCCGGTGGAGGTGGTGCCTACGTAGGAAGACAATTTCATGGATGCGAGCTCTACGGGGAAGTTGATTCTCTTCAAAAGCTCTCCTGTAAACATGATGGATCCGTGAAGGACGCAAAGCAGCACCGGGATGTCTTTTTCTGCTTTTTTTGCATAGGAGTGTTCGGCGTCACAAAAATCTTTGTTAAGTCTATCTGCCACACCATCAATGATTTGCGAGACTTTCTCGTAGGGGATGAAAGGTACGAAAACCTTGTCGTGAATAAAAACCTTATCCATAATAAATGAATCGATGCATAAAGTTACAATTTTTTCGCGATACGGAAACATAAAAAAAGTATTCGCTATGCATTTATTTGATTGACATTTGTTTTCCGGCTCGCTATATTGGCGCCATGAAGCTGTTGATATCGTTGTTGGAAGCCGTTCTGCTCCTTACCGGAGCTGGCAGTGCAGAAGAACTGTCGGAGAGTGAATTCGAGCGTTTCGAGGCCCTGGCGGCCCATCCCGTGTGCATCAACCTGGCATCCGCCGGAAGGCTGCGTTCCTGCGGTCTGTTCAGCGAGTATCAGGTCGCGAGCCTGCAGGACTACAGGGAACGCACCGGAGACATCCTGTCGCTGACCGAGCTCGGCACGGTGCCGGGATTCACGCCGGAGTTGGTGTCGGCGCTGGCCTGGTTCATCACGCTGGAGAGCTACAACCCGGCCGGCGCAAGGGAGAAAACCCGCATCCGACAGGAGGCCATGGGGCGGATGACGGTGAAGAGGGGATCCGGTTCGCAGGGGGATGCGGCGGTGGCGTATGCGGGGAAATACCATGTGGAGGCCGGCGAGAGGGCGGATCTGTACCTGTCGTGGAAGCCCGGGGATGCCGCCGCCGGGTCCTCCGCCGGCAATCCTACCGCCAGTCTGCCCGTTTATGGCCGCCGTCCGTGGAAGCGGATTGCCGGGGACTACAACGTCCGCCTGGGGCAGGGCGTGCGGGTTTGGGACG
>R23__coassemble_472_pt1 | contig 26742 bp, 25 predicted proteins | sample R23__metabat2_low_PE_050 | metagenome-assembled genome bin R23 | reverse complement strand
GCCCCACCCGCAGCTCTCCGCTTGAATTCCGTTCCACCCGTCGAACTTTTCCCGCCAAACCTCTACAAGTAGCCCATTTTTTGCCCTACCCGTCGAGCTTTTCCTGCCAAACCTCTACGGGTCGCCCGTTTTTTGCCCCACCCGTCAAGAAAAACCCGCGAAACCTCTACGGGTCTGAGAAGAAAAGGTTAGATTATCGCCTTGAAAATGTAGAATGCCATTATGCCGGCTGCAATCAGTTTGAGACCGGTGCTGAAGATAAAACCGAGGAATGCCCCGAGCGACGCCTTGACAGAATGCATAGCATCCTGCTGCGCGAAATAGAATTCCCCGATAAAGGCACCCAGCAGAGCACCCGCCAGCATGCCAATCGGCGTAAGGAAGATGCCTGCGAACAGGCCGATGATAGCTCCCCACGATGCCTCCTTGTGGCCGCCGGTAGTCTTGGCGAACCACCCGGGAATCACATAATCGAGGATCGTGACTATGGTGGTGATGGCCAACCAGATCAGCAGGAAGTTGGTGGAGATGGGGTCGCAATCCCCGCGGTTGCCGGCGAAGAAAACCAACAGGAGACCCACCCAACTGAGTGGAGGCCCGGGCAGACCGGGAACTATACTGCCGATGATGCCCAGCACCCCGCAGATGATTGCAAATATTTCAAGTGAAGTCATAGTTCTGCAAATATAAGGTTTTTGCTTTTGTTTTGAAAATTGAGTACTTTTGCCGCCCATTTCAAATAACGGTTAATACTATGAAAAAGTATCTGACTATTGTATTTTTTCTGATTTCAGTTTTGGCTTCAGCACAGTCGGGTTTTAAACAAGGATATTCAGGTGGGCTCGAGGTAGGAGGGCGTGCCAATATTGGAAAGCAAAGTGCCGGTGGTGGAGAGTTTGATATTCTGACGGTCCACGGTATTTCTTACGGAGATGGATCATTCATCGGAATCGGCACCGGCCTTGAGAAGTTACTTCATAGCGAAGGTGTATCCTTCCCTCTTTTCCTCGAAGCAAAATATGTTTTCTTCAAGAGTGATCTCAGCCCGTTCGTCTCTGCGCGCACCGGCTTGGAGCTTACCATTTCGGATCATAATGACATTTGCTATTTCATTAATCCGTCAGTAGGTGTCAACATCCACAAATACTTCTTCAAGGTCAATTACTGGTTCCTTGGTGGCGCCGGCAACCTGGATGGAGGAGTGACAGTTCCCTACAAAGGCCATCAGATAGGATTCTCTTTCGGAAAATCATTCTAAGGCAAACGTCAGCGTTCCACGCAGGCCAACGTGGCGACCGAAATCCTGACTCGGCGGGCATTATTGGAATTCCGGCCGGGGGTTGCAGTCCGCAGGGCCGCCCTGATTGCCCGTTCGCAGGAGGCAGCGGTCGCGCCGGTAGTGAAAACATCGTCTATTAATAAACAGTGGCGGAATCTCAGGCCTTCGGACACCCCATCACCTTCACCATTCTTTGCCATCTTACCGCTCAACTTGCTCCACCCACGCAGATTCACCTGGAAAGCACCGGCCACATTGGAGGCACGGCCCTCGGCATTCAGGTGGGTCTGAGTCTTAGTCCGGCGGGCGCGCCGCAAAAGACGCGGTTCGCATCTCGCCCCCAACTCCCGAGCCGTCTCCCACGCTATCACCTCCGCCTGGTTATAACCCCTCCGCCAGTGGCGCGACCAGTGCAGAGGAATCGGCACCACCAGATCTACATCCCGGAAAAATTCCGTCTCCGCCAACGTCTGCCCCAACAGCCGCCCGAAACACCTGCCCGCTGCAAAGTTCCGCCGGTATTTCAGGGCCTTGCTGATCTCCCGGTATCCTCCCTTGTAGAAATAAAGGGCCGCCGCGTAGCTGTAGGGCTGGTACTGCACATCCTCGCCCATGTTCCTATGTATCAGTGCGTTGAAACTCTCGGCCATAGGATTCTCCCTCAACTTCCAATATCTTGTCCGGGGAAGATCCTTCCAGCAGGCTTCGCACAGATGCTCCTCATCCCTCTCCAGAACCTTACCGCAAACCACGCAGACCCTCGGCATCAGCAGGTCGGCTATCGCCTTCCAGATCATATTATCAGATTCAGATCCGAGACTGGTAAACTCAGCACCCGGGCCAACTGCTTATGATTACATCCCAGGTCTTTACGCAGCATGACACCTATGCTTACCCGTTCTCCCTTGCTGCATTGGCCGATATCGTTTTTGTCGAACAATCGGGATGCGTGTTCCTTGGCCATCTTCAAAATGTCCCCGTCCGGCAGCATCATGCTGTCCATCAGCATCTCCCTTTCGCAATCTTTGTCGATGTTACTGTTGTTCATTTCGAACATATAAGAGCCTGGGCCTTGAAACAGCCTTTCCAGGAAGTTGACGTCGATAAAACCGCCCGGCCAGACCATGTCGTCCTCTGTAAAATACCAATTATCAGGGACTTCAACGCGGCTATACATATATCTTCTTTTACATTCGGCGGATAGGTCCGAGGCTTTGGTCAGGCCCTTCATCTGTTCTTTCCTGTCGGCGAAGAGCAGCCCGGCCGATGACCATTTGTAGTAATATGGCAGAGTTCTGAATCCAGCCGCATACGGATTCCGGTGATAATATACCACCTTTTCATGGACTTTATCCCGGGCGACGGGCCAATGGCCCAAAACTATTTCGCCATTCAGAGGAGCTCCGCGATGGGTGGCTATCCACATCAGGGTCAGCTTTTTATAGAGGTTGAGGAAGTGTATGCAATGTTCTTCCTCGCCGTATAGCAAAATATGGAAATGATTGTCCATCAGGCAGAAGGAGATGACGCTGACTGTCATGCCTTTTGCCAGACACAATAGAATACAGACCGCAATCCGGTTGATTCCGGCAATGAATTCAATAGGAGATTTGAATAGGATGTCCGTTTCAAGCCCTTTACTGCAACAATTCAAATAGATTCGCATTTTTTGTTTGCAAGTTGGCGGGGTTTTCGGAGACTTCCAAATTATTGCGGCAAACAATTGCTTTAATATATGTTTCTGCTGACGATTGCGTGTTTTTAAAAGGCCATAAGATTTATTATGTGGTTTGCCTAAACTTAAATTATTATGTGTAACACGCTGACCTGTAGAGCTTTTCGGTCTCTTTCTATACAGGTAGGGCAAAAAATGGCCGACCCGTAGAGGTTCGGCAGGGAAGGCTCTACGGGTGGGGCGAAAAATGGCTGACCTGTAGAGGTTCGGCAGGGAAATCTCTACAGGTCGGACGAAAAATTAGCAGTACAACCCGCCGTTGACGGGGATGACCTGTCCGGTGATGTAGGAGGAGAGGTCGCTGGCGAGGAACAGGGCGGCGTTGGCGATGTCCTCGGGGGTGCCGCCGCGCTTTAGGGGGATGGCCTTGATGTACTCGGCGCGAACCTCCTCGGGGAGAGCGTTGGTCATGTCGGAAACTATGAAGCCGGGGGCGATGGCGTTGGCGCGGATGCCGCGGGAACCCATCTCCTTGGCGACGGATTTCGCCATGGCGATGAGACCTGCCTTGGTGGCGGCGTAGTTCACCTGGCCGGGGTTACCCATCTGGCCGGCGATGGATGCCATGTTGATGATGCTGCCGCTGCGGTTGCGGGCCATCGCGGGCACCACGGCGTGCATGAAGTTGAATGCGGATTTCATGTTCACCGCAATCACCGCATCCCACTGCTGCTCGGTCATGCGCATGACGAGGCCATCCTTGGTTATGCCGGCGTTATTGACCAGAATATCGATCTTGCCGAAATCGGCAAGGATCTGCTCCACGATCTGCTGGGTCTGCTCGAAATCGGCCGCATTGCTTTCGTAGGCCTTTACCTTGTGCCCTAAGGCGGCGATCTCGGCAACCGTATCCTGGTTTACGACCAGGTCGGTGAATGCTATGTCGGCTCCTTCTGCCGCATATTTGAGGGCGATCGCTTTACCGATTCCCCTGGATGCGCCCGTGATGAGGGCGACTTTTCCATCTAAAAGTCCCATAGTTATTTATTGTGTTTTAGATTCCTTCACTTTGTTCGGAATGACATGTTAAGCGCGGTCGGCCGCCATCGCAGCCTCTACATCATCCGGCGAGGCGGGCAGGCGCTGGCCGCCGAGACGGCGGGCACCGTCGGCCGTCACCAGCACGTCGTCTTCGATGCGTATGCCGCCGAAGTCGAAGTAGCCCTCCTCCAGGGCCGCATAGTTTACGAACGGGCGGCCTTCCTTCTTCCAGAGCTTTATCAGGTCCGGGATGAAATAGATGCCGGGCTCGTCGGTTATCACGTTGCCGGGGACCAGCCTGCGCGCCATCCTCAGGGACCTCAGGCCCAGTTGGGAAGAACGCTTCTGGTCGGGATCGTATCCCACCAGGTCCTCGCCAAGATCCTCCATGTCGTGCACGTCCAGGCCCATGTTGTGGCCGAGGCCGTGAGGCATGAAAAGACCGGCGACTCCGGCAGCCACCATCTCGTCCAGGTCGCCCTTCACCAGGCCCAGCTGGCTGAGGCGGTCTAGCATCAGGCGGGCCACAGCCAGATGCACGTCGCGATAGGCAGTGCCGGGCCGCGTCAGGGAGAACGCCAGCTCGTGGCAGTCGTAGACTATGCTGTAGATATCCCTCTGCTTGGGGGTATACTTGCCGCCGGTCGGGTAGGTGCGGGTAAAGTCGGATGCGTAGTGGGAGTTGCTCTCCGCGCCCGCATCTATCACCATCAGCTTGCCCGCTTCGATGGGGAAAGCGTGCCCGTGATTGTGGAAAACCTCCCCGTGCTGTGTCAGGATGGTAGCGAAACTTACTCCCCACCCTTCTGCCAGGGTAACCCCCTCCATCTCACCCACAATCTCCTGTTCCACCCTACCAAGGCGTATGCCTTTGCGGGCCACGGTGTGCATCTTCTGGCCAAGGATTCCGGCCGCATCCAGCTCCGCTATTTCCTCAGGAGTCTTCACCAGGCGCATGCTGATGATGGCGCGGATGAGGGCCTCGGAGGGTTTGTCGATGCCGAGGCTCTGGAGCTTGAGGGTGTTGTACCAGCGGGACGGAGGGATGGTGTGGATGGGGCGGCCCTTGATGATGGCCTGACTCACCGCCCAGTCCAGCTTGGCATACGGTTCACTGTGGGATACGCCCACGCGTGCGGCCTGCTCGGCCACGGAGGGCTGAGGGCCGGTCCAGATAATATCGTCGATGCTGAAGTCGTCGGCATAGATGGTTTCGCTGCCGTCCTCCAGGTCGATCACCGCGGCAAAGCGGGGCTCGTCCAGCCCGAAATAGTATAGCCAGGTGCTGTCCTGACGGAACTTGTAGCAATTGTCTTTGTATTGCGCGGGGGCTTCGACGTTGCCGATAAATACGGCTATGCCCTTTTCTCCCTTGAGGAGGGCTTTGAGCTGCGCCCTGCGTAAGGTATAGGTTTCTTTACTGAACATAGTGTTGCAAAGATAACAATTAAATTTTGACGGTAAGCCCGACTCCCAAGATGTTGGTATTCTTCTCTGAAGGGTAGACGGTCTTGTACATATAATATAGGTTGGCAGTAAGGGCCTCGTTCAGGCGGATGTCGGCGCCGGCGATGAGTCGCCGCTGGAAAAGCTCCGGGCGGAAGAACCAGAAGCCGGAAACATAGGGGGCGACAGACCATCCTTCCGGGGCGTAGCCCACGCGGAAGTTACTGAGCAGGAAGTGCATGCTGGCGGGCTCCACATTAGTGACGATAAAGAAGTATTCCCTCTGCATAGTGCTCAGCTTGAAATCTCCCAGCTTGCAGGAGGCGATGCCTCCGAGATGGATGCGGAAGGAGCGCCGCCAGGCGTCGCCCAGATTGGCGTTATTGAATTCCAGATTCGCCTCACCCGTGAGCCAGGACAGGAACTTGTAGCGGTTGAAAGCGCGCAGGAACCAGACATCGGTCGTGCGGCAGTTGTCCTTCGATCGGTGCTCGGCACGGATGGTGAGGTTGTAACGGTCGGAGAAATCGTGCCTCAGCGCCAGCGAAGTCCATGCGCCGGCATCGGCGGCAGGAGCCTCCTGCGCCCCCGCAATCAACGGGAGCACGGTCAGAACCAAAGCCAGCAGCATCCTTTTCATAAAAACAAAGATAATCATTATATTTGTAATCTATGGACAAGCAGACACTTTATATCCTGGTGACCAATTCCACAATTCTGGAAGGCTCCACCCTCAACCTGGCGCAGAATATCCGCCTGCTCGAAGACGGTGTCAGCAGCGAAGGGAAAACCATTTCCGAACAGTTGAAAAGCATCGACCTTTTCAAGGCCTACCAGATGGCCCTGAAAGATGCCGAAGGGCATCAGGTTTGGAGCGGATACAGGCTCAAGTCGCTCGCTGCCAGAGCCTTGAAGTGCAGGGGTTTCGACTGTAACAAGGTATCTAACGAGGCCACACTTCAGGCCATCTGCCACGAGGCGAACGAAGCCCGCATGCACGCCCGTACCTTGGGAGAGGAAGGCCTGCGCAAGGCGGCCGTCAGCATCCGCGACAAAGTCTCAAAGGCCGGCCTCTGGCAGGAAGGGAATGTGATAATGGGAAGGCTGCTTGGCAATATGCTGGAATTCGAGTTTGGGCTGGAGCCTTCCGGATCCCGCCCTTCCAGGGGCACGAGCGACAACGCGGCCCGCATCCTGGATATTCTGGCGAAGCATCCGCGTTGCACAACGGCCGAACTTGCAGGCATCCTTCACATCTCCGACAAGGGGGTGGAGAAGCATCTCGCCAACCTCAAGAAAGCTGGCAGGCTCCTGCGCGTCGGGCCGGACAAGGGAGGATATTGGGAGGTTAAATGAAAATGAGAAAGTTATTGCTTGCCGCGCTGGCTGCTGCAGCGATTGCCGCATGCACGCGGGATGAATCCAGGTTGACCCCGGAGCCCACAGTTGAAACGAACCCAGAGATCTCCGCCAATGCTGTTGCGGGCTCTGTTGTCGTGCAGGTGGATGACGCCCTGCTCGAATTGTTGGAGGCTGCCGGAGACGGGGCCGCTAAGACCAAATCTGAAGATGTGAATGAGGCGCTGCGAGCGATAGGGATCAAGAGTTTCTCACGCTTGTTCCCCTATGCGGGCGAATACGAACAGCGCACACGGGATTTTGGGCTTCACAGGTTCTACCTTATAGAATACGATGAAAGCATCCCGTCCACCAAGGCCGGAGATGTGCTGGGAAGCGTCGAGGGCGTGACCAAGGTAGAGGCTCCCCATAAGGTGTACCGCCGCAGCGCAGTCCCTGATGACCCATATTTCAAATGGCAGTGGGATATGTATAACGACAAATCCCTGGCCATCGGGTGTACGAAGAGCTACCCGGAATACGGCATAGAAAAGTTCAGCAACAACGGCGCGGACATGAACCTTCTGTCGGTTTGGGAGAATTATACCACCGGAAACAGCAACGTGATAGTCAACGTGGTGGACGGAGGCGTGGATTTAAACCACCCGGATCTTGCTGGCGCAGCAATCGCAGCCAGTTTTAATGGTAGCAAGGATTTCGTCCACGACTCGTACGTCATCAATCCGGATTCCCATGGCACGCACGTTGCCGGCACCATAGCGGCCGTACGCAATAACGGAATAGGCGTTGCAGGCATCGCCGGTGGCGATTACGCCAAAGGGATCCCCGGCGTCCGGATCCTCAGCAGCCAGATTTTCGACGGCGATGACGGCGCCAGTGATGCAAACACTGCAAATGCGATAAAATGGGGTGCCGACCACGGAGCAGTCATCAGCCAGAACAGTTGGGGCGAAAGTGCTGACTCCAATGAGGATGGGACGGTGTCTTCTTCCGAGCTTTCTGCTTATAAGAAGAGGACCATCCCCGACTTCCTTAAAGCCGCTGTCGACTATTTCATCCAGAGAGCAGGCTGCGAAAAGACCGCCCCCTACAACCAGCGTTCAGATTCTCCGATGAAGGGCGGTATCGTCGTTTTTGCCGCAGGCAACGAGAACATCGACTATGACCCCTACTGTGCTTACGATCAGATCGTTGCGGTGGGCGCCGGCACGGCGGGATACACAAAAGCATACTACTCCAACTACGGTTCATGGGTAGATATCTGCGCTCCCGGAGGGGACGGGCTCTACAATGGATCCGTGAATGACTGCGACACCCAGGTTTTCTACGACGACGAAGGTTCATACAGATACAGCCGCGGGCAGATTTACAATCTATACGCTACCCAGAAGCTGACGCAATATGATCTGGACAATTACGACTACACAAGTTACGGCTACATGTCCGGCACCTCCATGGCCTGCCCGCACATCAGCGGCGCACTGGCCCTTATAGCATCATACTTCGGAGGGCCCGGATTCACAAACGAAAGATGCAAAGAACTACTGCTGAACGGGGCAGATCAAAGCCATATCAATAATACCAAATATATTGGTCCCTGGGTGGATCTGGCAGGATCGTTCAAGCTTGGCGTGCCGGCATCTACCATCCCCCCCGAAAAAGTTTCTGAATTCAGTCTGGAAGCCGTCCGCAAGACCGTCAACATAAGTTTCAAGGTTCCTGCCGACGAGGATGACGGGAAGGCCCGGAACGTGCTCTGCCTTTACGGGACAAAAAAATCCGCCGTGGAAAACAGCACGCCCACAGCCATCTCCTCCGGCGTTTCGAGCGAGACTTTCAACGTAGGAGACCTGACCGCAGGAGCGGTATTCAACGGCACCCTCGGGGAGCAGCGATATTCCACCACCTATTATGTAAAGCTCTACGCCAGCGACCTGTCCAAGAACTGGTCTGAGGCTTCGGAGGTCAAGAGCATCACCACCCCCGACAATCACGCCCCGGTTGTAAAAGATCCTATTGATGGGGTCCTGCTATATGGCTCGGGTACCGGTAAGAACATCACCATCAGCGCCCTGTTCTCCGATCCGGACGGAGACCCGCTCACATATTCCTGCAGGAACAGTGACGGGCAGATTATCAACATCTCGTACGATAACAACATGGTCCGGATCAAAGCGATTGCCGGAGGCACTGCAGACATTACAGTAACGGCTTCCGACGGAGAGAAGTCTGCCTCATATATTATTCCGGTGCTGGTAAAAGCAGATGTTTCCGATCCTGCGGAAACATATCCCACTCCTGTAACCACCGACCTGGTGATCCGCACCGAAGAAGCCGCAGAAACCTATGTGCGCATCGTCAGCGCCAGCGGCAGGGTTGTGTACGAAGAAACTAAGGTCTTCAGCGGATTCGATCCGCTCGTGGTCAATTTCACCGGGCTGGCCCCCGGACGTTATTACGTTACCATCAGCTACGGCGGCAAAACCTACCAAAAAACAATCGTGAAAGTATGAGAAAGTTATATATGATCCTGGCCGCAGGCCTGATGACGCTGGAGGCGGCAGCCCAGACTTCCGAGGCGCTTCCCTTCATCCAGATGGACTACAATCCTGTTTCGCTTGCAACGGGTAGCACATTGATCCCCAGTTCGGCCGTCCTGCCTCTGAGTGACGTCAAACTGGCTGGGGGCGTGGCATACGAAAGTTACATGCCCGGCCTCAGCCCCACAAACTACATCAGCGCCGGTGCCGCCGGCAAGTTGGATAAACTCGGGCTTTCCATTGCTTTTTCGAGGGGCTCCGGAGAACCTGTTACGGGAGAAAAGTTCGTGCCTTCAGAGATTTTGGTCAATGCTGGCGTGAGCTATGCGATTACCGATTTCCTGGCCATAGGGGCGAACGTCAAGTATGGTAAGGAGCAACTGCTGGCAAACTATGCGAACAGCGCGGTGGCATTCGACGTTTTTGCCTCCGGCAAATTCTCGGGGTTCGAGTTCGCAGCCGGGGCATCCGCCCTTGGCGGCAAGGTTCAGAGTGAATCTACCGGAGATTTCTCCCTGCCTGCAGCCATCACCATCGGCGGCGGATACACCGCCAAATTCGCGGAGGTGCATGCAATCACCGCCCGCATCAAGGCGGACCGTTACTTCTCCGGCCCTATCGCAGCCGGGTTCGGTTTCGAATATGGGTATGATGGTCTTGCCTTCGCGCGCGCGGGATATCATTATGGTGGCGACAGCATCGTCCCCTCCTTCGCCTCCGCCGGCCTGGGCCTGAAGATCCAGGAATTCACCCTGGACGCGGCCTACCTCTTCGCCTCCGACATCCTCGGTGGCACCTTCTCGGTTGGTGTGGGAGTGAGATTCTAAAGGAACAGACGCAAGCCCACGCTGGCGTTTACATGGCCGATGCCCTGTAAATTGTCCTTGTCCAGCTTGATCGTGGTGGTTTTTCCGTTTTCGGTATAATTGAGCCTGTCGATGCTGCCGGTAACCGCCGATGCCTCCACTCCTATTGAAAGGGTTTTGGTAATCATATAGTCGTACTGGAGAGCCAGGTAATACCCGAGAGTCCAACCGGAATAACTGAAAGGATCTACGGCACGCGCATCGTCCTTGAAACCGACGTATCCCATGCCGATATTGAAGGCAAATACACTCTTGCGTCCATCCCCGACCGTGCTTGCGCCCCAGTAAGGGCCTATGAAAGTGATGTCTATGTCATCTGACAGGGTTCCGCTTTTTGTTGTGCCGTCTTCATAGGAAAAAGTACCCTGCGCGCTCACATATGTATTCGCTTTACTATACTTGAGGCCCAGTGAATACCCTTTGGAAAGGAATATCGTGACTTCGGCGGCTTTGTTGAGCCCATGTTTGCCCTTCTTCTGGTACTCGACAAGATCCTGGCCAAGACTCTCATCCACCTTCCCGAGACGATAAGTATATCCTCCCTGTACTGCAAAGCGGACCTTTGGCCCTTCTACGGTCTTAGGGCCGGCAGGTGCAAGCAGAGGAGCAGGTTCATAAGCAGGTGTGACGGACGGAGACGGAGAGAAGTCTTCCACGTAGTAGACATCGGCCGAAACACGGTGGATGTTACTGATAAGATCCGGGGCTTGATGGGATGTGATCTTTATCACATTGCCCCCATAGAGGCGGGCCTGCGACTTTAGTATGGCAATAACCTTGTCGTATGTGCCGTTTGCAGCCGAAGTAAATCCGCTGTCTCCTACTTTGATCGACCCCAGCATTTGAGCATTTGCTGGTGCGGCCATGTCTTGCTCGATCACTACCACTTCATCAACCGATTCAAGAGGGGGTTTGGAAAATGCAAGGCTGTTGGTCACTTTGGGTGAGCAGGAAGCAAATAACACTGTTGCGAAGACAGTCAATAATACTATTTCTCGTTTCATATCCTCTGATAAGTAGATTTTGAGGTTTTGGTGAAGAAGAAGGTCAGCAGCGCGTCCCACCAGCGTGCGGGGAGGATTGCGTGGAAGATGATGCCGGAGTGGGAGGCAGTGCCGACGCGGTAGCGCAGTTTCGGGCGGCGGGAAGTGGCCGCGCGGACTATCTTCCGGGCGACCTTGGAGGGGGAAGACAGCAGATTCGAGGTATAGCCTTTGCGCAGGATGGCGGCCTCTCTTCCGGCCGCCCGTTCGTAGGCCGTTCCCTCCGTGTTTTCGGTCAGATGATCGGCGGCAATGGTGCCCCAGTCGGTCTTGATGCCGCCGGGTTCGATGATGGACACCTTTATGCCAAAGGGCCTGGTTTCCATGCGCAGGGCATCGCTGAAGGCCTCAACGGAGTACTTGGAGATGTTGTACCATCCTCCGAAGGGGATGGTCATCTTGCCTGCCAGCGAAGATATGTTGATGATGCGGCCGTGTTTCCGTTCGCGCATTCCGGGGAGGGCCAGCTGGGTGAGGCGGGCCATGGCGAAGACGTTGACCTCCATCTGTCGCCGGGCCTCTTCTATCGGCACGGTTTCTATGGCCCCCAGACTGCCGTATCCGGCATTGTTTATGAGGATGTCGATGCGGCCTTCCTTTTCAAGGATGGCCTGCACGCCCTCCTGCAGCGATGCCTCGTCAGTCACGTCCATTCTGACAGGTGTGACCCCCAGCGCTTCCAGCGGTTTTATCTTTTCCGTCCGCCTTGCCGCACCGTAGACCTTATGTCCCTTTTTGGCCAGAGCCTCGGCCGTTTCGTACCCGATGCCGCTGCTCGCCCCCGTGATCAGTATTACTTGCATATCCATTCTTGGCAAATTTAATCATTATTTGCATTGGCGGAATGCCGCAGGCAGGATTTGGTCAGTTTTCCTGCCCGTAGAGCCTGTTTTCCACTGCACGGGCAGGTATTTGCCGGGTTTCCTGCCCGTAGGGAATGTATAGGAAGATTCCGCAGATGTAGCTCGGGAGCCGCGGGGTACATTAGGGGCGGAGCCCCTGAACAAATAGAGCTGCGCAGCAGCGAAGGCGGCACCAGCCGCCCGGCCGGGCCGGGTATTTTGGAGCGAAGCGAGAAAATACGGAAAGGCGAAAAGGCCGCAGGGTACTTTAGGGGCGGAGCCCCTAACAGAGCCCTGCAGGGGACGCAAAAAGCGGGCTTCTGCCCGCCGCGCAGCGAAAAATCCCCCTGAAAGGGGGTGCAGGGGGTTGAGAGGCCTCCGGGGGACCACAAAAAGGCAGCCAGATGGCTGCCATTTCGGAGCGAAGCGACCGGGGGAAGTTTGAGGGGGAACGCCCCCTCATTAAAGGACAACCCCTTGGGGCCACGCGAAAAGGAGGTCGCCGAATGGCAACCTCCTTCGCGTGGTCCCTGCAGGGCATGATCCTGCGACCCCCTGATTATGAGTCAGATGCTCTAACCAACTGAGCTAAGGGACCAAGAGACGTCAAAGGCGACGTCAGACCTTGATTTCGACCTCAACACCGGAAGGGAGCTCGAGCTTCATGAGGGCATCAACGGTCTTGCCGTTGCTGTCTTCGATGTCGAGCAGCCTGCGGTATGAATCGAGCTCGAACTGCTCGCGGCTCTTCTTGTTGACGAAGGTCGAGCGGTTCACTGTGAAGATCTTCTTGTTGGTAGGGAGCGGAATAGGACCGATAACCCTTGCACCAGTAGCCTTCACGGTCTCAACGATCTTGGACGCGGACTTATCCACGAGCATATGGTCGAAAGACTTGAGTTTAATTCTGATTTTTTGGCTCATATTGCAAATTTAAATAATTATTCGTCAAACGAAGGCATTCTGTACCCACTTTTTTCTACAATATCCTTCGCCATGGGCGCCGGAACCGGCTCGTAGTGGTCGAAAGACATCGTGCTGGAAGCACGTCCGGACGAGAGGGTGCGCAGCACCGTCACATATCCGAACTGCTCCGCGAGCGGCACGAACGCCTTGATGATCCTTGCACCGTAGCTTGTGCTGTCCATGCTTGCAATCTGTCCGCGGCGGCGGTTCAGGTCTCCCGTAATCTCGCCCATATATTCCTCTGGAGTAACGACTTCGAGGCTCATGATGGGTTCGAGGAGAACCGGAGCGCACTTGCGGCAGGCATTGCGGAACGCCTCGCGCGCTGCAAGTTCGAATGAAAGCTGGTCGGAGTCCACCGGATGGTAGGAACCATCGAGCAGGGTGACCTTGAGGCTCTGCATCTGGTTGCCGGCGAGCACGCCGTTGACCATCGCGGCCTCGAAGCCCTTCTGCACCGCAGGAATGAATTCCTTCGGCACGTTTCCGCCCTTGACAACGCTCTCGAACTGGAGTCCGACAACGCCATCGTCGGCAGGACCGACCTCGACAAAAATGTCTGCATACTTCCCGCGTCCGCCCGTCTGCTTCTTGAATACTTCGCGGATCTGGGTGGAACGGGTAATCGCTTCTTTGTAGTTGACCATGGGGGCACCCTGGTTGATGTCCACCCCGAACTCGCGGCGTAAACGGTCCACGATGATGTCGAGGTGAAGCTCACCCATGCCGCTGATGATCGTCTGCCCGGTCTCGGTGTCGGAACGCACGGTGAAGGTAGGATCCTCCTCCTGCAGTTTTCCGAGGGCGACCCCGAGTTTGTCGAGGTCCTGCTGGGTCTTGGGCTCGATCGCTATGCTGATCACGGGCTCAGGGAATTCCATGCTCTCAAGGGCCAGCTTGTGGCTTTCGTCGCACACGGTATCACCCGTGCGGAGGTCCTTGAATCCGACCGCTGCGCAGATGTCTCCCGCCTCCACGAACTCGATGGGGTTCTGGTGGTTGGAGTGCATCTGGAACAGCCTGGAAACGCGGTCCTTCTTGCCCGTGCGGGAATTCAGCACGTAGGACCCGGCGTCCAGATGGCCGGAGTAAACTCTGAGGTAGGCGAGGCGACCCACGAAAGGATCGGTCGCAATCTTGAACACGAGGGCGCAGAACGGTCCCTGAGGCACAGGCTGAAGCTCCACGGGGGCTCCGGTGTGCGTGTTGGTTGCGGGCGTGGTGCCGATGTCCATCGGAGAAGGAAGGTAGCGGACTACACAGTCGAGGAGGAACTGGATTCCCTTGTTCTTGTAGGAAGATCCGCAGGTCGCAGGGACGATCTTCATTTCGATCGTGCCCTTGCGGAGCGCCGCGATGATCTCTTCCTCGCTAAGGGAAGCAGGATCCTCGAAATACTTCTCCATCAGGGATTCGTCGCAGTCCACGGCGGCTTCCACGAGACGGTCTCTCCAGATCTCGACCTCTTCCTGCATGTCTGCAGGTATCTCGCGCACATCGTAGTTTACCAGTTCTTCGCCGGTATTGTAGATGTACGCTTTGCGGGAGATGAGGTCAACAATACCGGCGAACGTTTCTTCTGCGCCGATGGGAAGACAAACCGGCACGGCCGTGGCCCCCAGTTTGATCTTGATGTCGTCGACGCATCCGAGGAAGTCCGCACCCACGCGGTCCATCTTGTTCACATAGGCGATCTTCGGCACGCCGTACTTATCGGCCTGGCGCCATACCGTCTCGCTCTGGGGCTGAACCTTGCCCACCGCGTCGAATGTCGCGATGGTGCCGTCCAGCACACGCAGCGAGCGCTCCACCTCAACGGTGAAGTCCACGTGACCGGGAGTGTCGATCAGGTTGATCTGAAAGACCTGGCCAGCATAGTGCCAGAATGCAGTGGTTGCAGCAGAGGTGATGGTAATTCCCCTCTCCTGCTCCTGCACCATCCAGTCCATAGTGGCGGCGCCGTCATGAACCTCCCCGATCTTATGCGTCTTTCCCGTGTAGAACAGGATGCGCTCGGACGTGGTGGTCTTGCCGGCATCGATGTGCGCCATGATACCGATGTTACGCGTGAAATGTAGATCCCTGCCTGCCATCAATTAGAAGCGGAAGTGTGCGAATGCCTTGTTGGCTTCTGCCATACGGTGCATGTCTTCTTTACGCTTGAATGCACCACCTTCATTGTTGAATGCTGCCACGATTTCTGCGGCGAGCTTTTCTGCCATCGAGTGGCCGGAGCGCTTGCGGGAGAACTGTATCATATTCTTCATCGCGAGAGAGACTTTACGCTCAGGACGCAACTCGGTCGGCACCTGGAAGTTGGCACCACCGATACGGCGTGACTTGACCTCAATCTGAGGGGTCACGTTCTCGAGAGCCTGCCTCCAAATATCGAGAGGAGCCTTGTCAGAATCCTTCATCTTCTCGCCTACCATATCAATGGCATCGTAAAAAATAGAATACGCGATACTCTTCTTCCCCTGCAACATAAGGTTGTTCACGAAACGGGTTACCTCGATGTCGTGGAACTTGGGATCAGGAAGTAGAATCCTCTTCTTAGGCTTTGCTTTTCTCATAACTGGAAAAATTAATGATTAAACATCCAACGGCTACTTCTTCGGCCTCTTGGCGCCGTAGAGGGAGCGGGACTGGGTCCTGCCTTCTACGCCAGCCGTGTCCAAAGCGCCGCGAAGGATGTGATAACGTACGCCAGGGAGGTCCTTTACACGACCGCCGCGGACCAGCACGATGCTGTGTTCCTGGAGGTTGTGGCCCTCGCCCGGGATGTAGGCGTTAACCTCTTTAGCGTTGCTGAGACGTACACGGGCAACCTTACGCATTGCGGAGTTAGGTTTCTTAGGGGTAGTAGTGTACATCCTGACGCATACGCCACGCTTCTGAGGGCACGCATCCAATGCGCGAGACTTGCTCTTTACTACGAGCGTCTCACGTCCTTTGCGAACCAATTGTTGAATTGTTGGCATAAAATAATATAAATAAAAAAACACCCCCCTTTAAAAAGGGGGTGCAAATATAAGGAAAATATTTTAAAGTGCAACGAATTCTATGTCCTTCAGCGCTTTTTCCCGTAAGGACGGGTCTTTTTCGCAGGCCTGGTCGAGCAATTTCTTCGCATCTTTCAGCTTTCCCTTGCGGGCTGCGACTATGGCTCGGTAGTAGTCGGCCTGGGCGCTTTCGTCGTTTTTCAGGGCCTTTTCAGCGGCTTCCAGCTCTCCGCACATGATGTTGGCGATGGCTTCGTTGACGTCGCCAGCGCCCTTCAGCTTGTCGGCGGCGGCGGTGTAATCGCCCTTTGCCAAAGCAACGATACCAAGGTTCTTGACAGAACTGGGATTGCCGGACTTCTCGAAGAATTCAGCGGCCTTGTCGTAGTTGCCGCGACGGAGTTCCACCACGCCGAGAGCATTGAGCACGTCGGGATCGTTCTGGTCTTTGAGCTGCTCCAGATACATCTCCGTAACTGCATGCTTGTCCTGATCCAGCTTGAGGATGGCGAGGTCGTACTTGCCAACCTGGGAGTTGAAGCGCTCGGCTGCAGCCCTGTAGAAGAGCTCCTTACGCTCGGGATCTTCGGAAGTGGCGGCGATGCGGAGGACCGCGGACTCATCTACCAGATAGAGGAGTTTGCGGTCGGCAAGATGCTGGAGTTCGGCATCGGTATAATTCTCATATTCCACCTCGGTGACGAAGCGGGAGCGGCGGAGTTCGGGGAGAACCTCCTTCTTGAGCTCGGTGAAGATCTGACTCATATTGCGGATCTCGCTCTCGCGGACTTCAGGGTCGTTGTACATGCTCAGCACGCGCAGGATGAGGTCTTTGTCTTCGATGTCGGACTTGGCAACGGCCTCCTGGAAGCCTTCCCAGTCCTGACCGACACTCTTCACATCGGGGGTGGCATCAAGATCCTTGGAAACGGCATCCCAGGCCTTCTTGGCAGCGCTCGAACGCTCATTGGAGAGCTTGTTGTTGCGCTCCTCGCCGCCCTCGGGGGATGCGTAGGAGATTATCTTGACGTCCTTTATCTTGGCGCGGTCGTTCTCTGCAAGCTCGGCAAGTTCGGCCTTGTAGTTCTTGAAGGAATCGGCGGCAAGCTCGCTGTTCTTAACCGTGGAGGAATTCACATCGTAGTGGATCTGGGCCTCGCTGGTCTTGACGGTGGTGTGCTGGTAGCCATCTTCCTTATAGTCGAAGTAGCCCTTGGTGCTGAAGCCGTTACCGGTGAGGATGACGCCGTCGGCGACCTTGCGGCCGGGCAGGACGATGCTCTTGTCTTTATAGGTGGCCTTGCTGCGGAGCTCGAGGTAGCATTTCTTCATGCCATCCACATAGGGGATGGTGAAGGATTCCACGACGGAACCGCCGTCGGAGGAGATCTCCTTATTGTTTTCGCGGACCGCGGATCCCTGATAGCAGAAAACGGGGCCGGCAGCTTCGCCGCCTTCATATACTATGACGGGTGTTACCGCCAGCTTGGATTCGGGAGCGAAATATCCGGCAGGATAATCGACCGTGATGCTGATGGGGATTTCGTTATTGATGACCGTAAGCACTTCAGGCACACAACTGACGCCGACCTTGGAGGATGCGTCTGCCATCTGCTGTACGGAGTTCTTGTTGCAGGCTGCGAGCGCCAGGAGCGCGGCGACTGCCATAATCTTATAGATCTTCATAATCATAGTTTGTTTGAACTACAAATATATTAAATTTTATGCAAAGAGAAGTTGCCGGAAACCCGACAACTTCTCTATGTTTACTCAGAATACAGATCTTACTCCTCGGTGGGGGCTGCCTGCTGAATAGGAGCAGTGGGGAACTCGGGCTGCGCTGCGGCGCCTTCGTTATTTTCGATCTGGTCTGTGATATCGATGCTTGCGCTCTTGCTGCGTGCAGAGAACGAAGCGATGATGGAGACCACAAGGATGAAAACTACCAGACCCCAGGTGATCTTCTCGAGGATGTCGGCGGTCTGACGCACGCCGAAAGTCTGGTTACCGGCCACGAAATTGCTGGCCAGACCCTCGCCCTTTCCATTCTGGAGAAGGACTGCACCGATAAGCAGGAGGCTCGCCAGGATGATGAGCACTGTAAGGATTGTAAATACTGCGTTCATATACTAATTCTTTAATTTTTCGATAAGGGCTGCAAAGTAAGCACTTTTTTCTGGGAATCGCAAACTTAAGCGCGAATAAATTTGCTTTGCCTGCTCCGGATAGCCTTGATCTGCATAGATTTGCGCCAGAGTTTCGGTGCAATAGTCGGTAAAATCATCCTCTTTCAGCGAGATTGCCGGAAGTTCCACGGTGCTTTCCTTCGCCATGGCGGCGAAATCGCCGTCACCTTCCCGACGGACTCCGGCATACTGCTGGGCGGAGAAGTAATCTCCTCCCACCACGATCACGCGGCGCGGCTGGCCCTCGTCGTGGACTTCTCCCACTCCTTCATCAATATATGCGCGCAGGAGCTCTTTTACCTGATGGTCGGAGTAATCCGACTTGTGGCCTTTGTGGGCCAGTGCGGCAAGAATGCGCCGGGAACCCACATAGAGGGCGGCATCGGCGTAGCGCTCATCGCTCCATGCACCTTCGCCGAGTTCGGACATCCTCCGGCACAGCTCCTTGCGTGCGCCGCCGAACCATGGATACAGGTTCACAACCCCGTTCAGTTCATCGAGGTTGAGTTTTTTGAGATCTATGTAGTCGTTTTCTACCATTGTGCCACGGTTGCGTTGAAAATGTCTTCTATGATCTTGTCGATGATTTCCGAGCAGAGGGTGCTCTCCACGGCATCCAGGGAGTTGGATGAATCGTAGTCGGCGTAGGCCGAAAAACTCTTTCCGGAAAAACTCTCCTCCGGGTGCTTCACATTGTTGAAATCGACCTTCACCACCACGGTAAGGCGGTTCTGCGCGGCCACTTCCTCGGCGGTAACTGCAGATGCCTGAACATCATATCCGGTTATCTCCCCGATAATCTCCAGGTCTCCGTCCATCTCCACCTGCTCCAGCGAGGTCATCCTGCGGAAACGAGTGCGAAGAGCCTCCGAGAGTTCGTTGGACAGGGATGGATTCACCCGCATGGCCTTATACTCGAAGGTGGGCAGGCAGATGGTGTGCACGTCCGGGTCGATCGAGGTGCCGGAGAAGGAGTACGTGACCCTGCATCCGGCAAGGCAGAGGACTGCCGCCATTATGATGAGCACTTTTCTCATTTTGCTTTCTCCTTTGCGAGTTTCCGGTAGATGGTGCGTTCGGAAATGCCGAGTTCCGCCGCAGCGGCCTTCACGTTGCCGGCGTGCTTTTCGAGGGCGCGCTCGATGAGGTCTCCGGTGGTCTTTTTGATACTGAGGTCTTCGCTCTGCTCCTGCCATTCGGCATCGTCGTCAGCAGGACGGTCCAGCTTGGCGGGATGCGATCCGCTTTCCAGCTCGCCGATGCGGGCGGAAAGAGCGTCAACCTCACCTTTGAGGTCCAGGATGGCCTTCACCAGCACCCGCTTATCTTCCTCGTTCATGCTGCCGCCGGAGGGAGATGCGATCTGCGGAAGGAGGGTATCCTTCTCGTCCGGGATGTAGCGCGCTATCTCCGTGGCGCCGAGTTCGATGCGTTCCGACTCGGAGGTCGCAGGCTTCGATTCGAGGGCGGTAACCGTCTCCGCTACGTTCTTCAGCTGGCGGATGTTCCCGGGCCAGCGGTAGTTCTTGAGCAGGGAGATGGCGTCTATGCTGAGGGCTATCTTGCGGAGGCCGAAACGCTGGGCGAAGTCGGAGGTGAACTTGCGGAAGAGCAGGTAGATATCCTCCTTGCGCTCGCGAAGCGACGGCATGGTGATGCGGGCGGCGTTCAGGCGGTAGTAGAGGTCTTCGCGGAAGCGGCCCTGCTGCACGGCGGTGTAGAGGTTTACGTTGGTGGCCGCGACTATGCGGACGTCTGTCTTTTCCACCTTGGAGGATCCCACCTTGATGTATTCTCCGCTCTGTAGCACGCGAAGCAGCATGGCCTGCGTCTCCTTGGGAAGTTCGCCGATCTCGTCGAGGAAGAGGGTACCGCCGTTGGCCTCCTCGAAGTAGCCCTTGCGCTCGCCGATGGCGCCGGTAAAGGCGCCCTTTTCGTGGCCGAAGAGCTCCGCGTTGATGGTGCCTTCGGGGATGGCTCCGCAGTTGACTGCCAGGTATTTACCGTTCTTGCGGCGGCTGAACTGATGTATTATCTGGGGGATGGTTTCCTTGCCCACGCCGCTCTCGCCGCTAACCAGGACGGTGAGGTCGGTAGGCGCCACTGCCACGGCCGTTTCCAGCGCATGGTTCAGTGCGGCATCGTTCCCTATGATGTCGTATTTGTTCTTGAGTTTCTGAAGTTCCTGAGTGTCCATATCGATATGCGCTGCAAATATACTGTTTTTTACTGACATTTTGTCACTGGTCCGCGGTTTGGACACTTTACCCTTGCCGGGAGAACCGGCGAAAAGGAGATAAGTACTATGGAAAACAAATATGAATTCTTAAGCAAATATGCCATCGACCTTAACGACCGGGCGGCCAAAGGCAAACTGGATCCGGTGATCGGGCGTGACGACGAAATCCGCCGCGTGCTGCAGATCCTGAGCCGGCGCACCAAGAACAACCCCATTCTGGTGGGCGAGCCGGGCGTGGGCAAGACGGCAATATCCGAAGGTATTGCGACCAAGATAATCAACGGCCAGGTGCCGGAAAACCTCAAATCCAAAAAGGTCTATTCCCTTGATATGGGCGCGCTTATCGCAGGCGCAAAATACCAGGGCGAGTTCGAGGAACGCCTGAAGGGAGTGGTGAAGGAAGTTGTGGAGAGCGATGGCGAGATCATCCTCTTCATCGACGAGATCCACACCCTGGTCGGGGCCGGCAGGACCTCCGGTGCAATGGATGCATCCAACATCCTGAAGCCTGCGCTGGCCCGTGGCGAACTCCGCACCATCGGTTCCACCACCCTGGATGAGTATCAGAAGTACTTCGAGCAGGACAAGGCCCTTGAGCGCCGTTTCCAGAAGGTAATGGTGGATGAACCCTCGCCCGCGGAGAGCATTGCCATCCTCCGTGGCATTAAGGAGAAGTACGAGAACCACCACAAGGTGCGCATCGAGGACGACGCCCTCATCGCCGCCGTGAACCTCAGCCACCGCTACATCAACAACCGTTTCCTGCCGGACAAGGCCATCGACCTGATAGACGAGGCGGCCTCGAAACTGCGTCTGGAGATGAATTCCGTCCCCGAGCCCATCGACGACCTCAATTCCAAGATCCGCCAGCTGGAGATCGAAAAGGAAGCGGTGAAACGCGAGAGCACCTCGCTCAAGGCAGAGAAGATAGATTCCGAGTTGCGGGAGGCGAAGGCGAGACGCGAGGAACTGATGAAGCGTTGGGAGGCCGAGAAGAGCATAGTATCCGACCTGCAGAAGGCCCGTCAGGAGATAGAGGACGATGAGAACGAGGCCCGCATCGCCGAGCGCCAGGGCAACTACGGCAAGGTGGCGGAACTCCGCTACGGAAAAATCGCACAGGCCCGCGCCCGAATAGAAGATCTTTCAGCGAAGCAGGCTGCTATCAAGGATCCCATTATAAATGAGGCTGTTACGCCCGAGGATATCGCCGAGGTAGTGGCCCGCTGGACCGGCATCCCCGTGAACCGTATGCTGGAGAGCGAGAAAGAGAAGTTGCTCCGTATGGAGAGCGAACTCCACAAGCGCGTGGTTGGGCAGGACAAGGCCATCGCGGCCGTATCCGATGCTGTCCGCCGCAGCCGGGCAGGCCTTTCGAACGAGCATCGGCCGATAGGCTCCTTCCTCTTCCTTGGCACCACCGGCGTGGGCAAGACCGAGCTGGCGAAAGCCCTGGCGGAGTTCCTCTTCAACGACGAAACTATGATGACCCGTATCGATATGAGCGAGTATCAGGAGAGTCATACGGTGAGCCGTCTGATCGGTGCGCCTCCCGGATATGTGGGTTACGATGAGGGCGGCCAGCTGACCGAAGCCGTGCGCCGCAAACCCTATTCCGTGGTGCTGCTGGACGAGATCGAGAAGGCCCATCCGGACGTATTCAACATCCTCCTGCAGGTGCTGGACGACGGCCGCCTGACCGATAACAAGGGCCGCACGGTGGACTTCAAGAATACCATCCTCATCATGACCTCCAACCTGAAAGAAGAGGAACTGCGCCTGCGCATGAGGCCGGAATTCCTGAACAGGATAGACGAGATAGTGGTCTTCGACGCTCTCACGAAAGACGATATCCGGGAAATCGTGCACATACAGATGGGCATCCTGCAACGCAAACTGGAAGATGAGAACGTGCGCCTTACCTACACTCGCGCCTTCGAAGACGACATGGTGGAGAACGGTTACGACCCCGTGTTTGGCGCACGCCCCGTGAAGCGGCTCATCCAGCGTGAGTTGGTGAACAAACTCGCACGCGAAATCCTGGAGGGCCGCGTGCGGAAAGATTCTGCAATCGAGGTGGATTGCGTGGATAGAGAGACTGTGCTGAGGAATAAATAAAAGAAACGCTGCCAGACGGCAGCGTTTCTTTATTGTTAAATATTGCAGACGACCGGCGAAGGGAGCATCGGAACCTCTTCCGCTTCACCGTCAGGCGCGAATATCGCGCCGGACTTCGATGACGGTCCGTTCCAGATACTCTTGCCGCTGTCAACAGTAAGGAATGCGCTCTTGGTGAAAGGTTCACCGCAGACGGAATAAACCCTCTCCATGATAACGTAACGCGACCAGGCATTAAAATACGGGCGGTTGTCGAACATGCAACTGATGATTTCGGGTCTCCAGACGCCGGTTTTATATTGTGCATTTCCTCCTTCGTAAAGGCCCTCGTTGTCATATCCGTCCCCGGGCATCCATTCCCATTCGTAGTCGTTGTTATCGCTTGTGAGATTTCTAGAGAATGGTGCGGTCCAGTTGTGCCGCTGGTTCAATGAATTATCCCATTGACTGAATTCACCATCCGAAGCATGAAAATACTCATCTCCAAGCCTGCCGATTGCATGCCCGCCGAATTCGTGTGCCACCAGGTTGAGGTAATTACCTTGTGATTGAGGTGTTACACCGGCAGCATTGCTCCATGCAAGAGTTCTGGTAATGGTAGGAAGCAGACAGTATGCTTGTCCATCCGTTTCGAATCGGCAAAGACCGGCATAAGTGCTCTCATTCAGCAGAATAAGGATGGCAGTTTTAGTAAGATCGCTGAGCCCTCCTACTATGTCGGGGCAGTAGGTCTGAACAAAACTCTTCATTGCATACGGACTCTGTACGTCCATATCGGTATAAGATGAAGCAGATTCCCAACTCACACCAAAATAAGTATCACGATCCTGGCCCGTGCTCTTGATAGTAGCTCCTCTTTGATTGCTTCTTGCACAGATAAAATACACGTTGAACAGATCGGTCATATGGTTGTATGGCTCGATGTTGAACAGGTAGTTTATGGAATTGCGCGCTGCGGTCTCGAACGCACCGTTTTCCCTTAGATCGTACATCGTAAAACCATCACCGATCACCACTATGGTATACGGGTTGGAAGGCCTCGGCTTCTGGTAGACGATGACATCACCGGTTTCATAGTACTCAGAAACATCCTCAGTCCATGATGCGGACTGGGCGCTTGCGGGGCCCTGGAGAGTGGCCATCTTGCCGGTGGCAAGAGACTTCCCGTCGTATGTCCTGGTGAACACGGCCTTGTTCCCGCTGCTGTAGCGTACGCGGACTGTGCCGCCGGCAGGAAGGTCACCGTAGCACCAGCTCACGTCCGATGCAGAGTCATATACATAGGAATACTGGCTCGATTCGGAATCCCACGTCATGTCTTTGAGGGATGTGAGAGTCGTGTGGGTGTTGGTCATGTTCTCCGCGTAGCAGCTTCCGCCCGCCCCCTCGATTTTGAGGATGGATACGGGGCGCTGGTCGAAAGTTATCGAAACCGTGATAACTTTCCCGCTCTTGGTGTAGCTTGCACTTGTCGTGTAAACGATGTCTCCCAGGGTCTTTCCCTGCAGTTTCCCCGCCTTCATGGAGAGAGAGGGGCTCGTGCAGTACAGAGCGGTCATTGTGCCGCTGGCCTGGAATCCAAGATTGTTGGCACCGGTTACATTGTATACGCCCCAAACGTCCAAAGACGCGTCATAGCGCAGCATATAGACATTCGCATCGTCCCCGTCAAGACAGAGGTATATGCAGTCTCCCTGGTCCCAACTCCCCGTGCTTGCAGAAAGGCGGGTCAGGGGTTCAGTACGGTTGCTGGCATTCACTACGAATTCATAATCCGCTATGTCAAACTGCTCTTCTTCATAAGGCAGGGACCTTTCCTCCTTGGCACATCCGGCAAGAAGAAAAACTGTGGCCGATACGATCAGCCACAGTTTTAGAAACATTTTAGCCATACTACCAGTTGGTATTATCAGCAACAGGAGCTGCAATAGGAGCAGGAGATGCTATGGCAGCGGTCTTGGTAAGGCGGATTGAACCTTGGTATATAGCGGCGTATGCTGCACCACTCTGGGCCTCGTTGCCTTTTGCATATACACTCTTCGTGGAACGGATAAGATTCGCTCCGGCATTTGTGCTCGATGCCAAGCGGGTGACCATTATTCCCTTTATTTTATATGAGGTATATGCAGGGCAGTACTGCAACTCGGGGATATTGACAGTCGTCGTTCCTCCAGAGACAGTTATATTGCTACCATAAGAAGCGCTGTTAGCATCTGCTCCATAAAGATAACCATTTCCGCCGTGGGCGATTCCTAAACAATAGTTGTTCGTGTTAGCAGCCCGAACCAGTTCCGTAACAATCGCGCCATATTGACCATCATACGGTCCTCCGGAAATGACCTGAGGCGTCGTATTAAAGTAAAGATAATACCGAGCCCGGTTGTTGGTATAATCTACCTCTACACGGCCCGCCATCGTAAGATTTCTGTACAGGCCGGTTATCAGCAGATTCTTATTGATACCGGCCGTCTTTGCATCCGTGAAATTGGTATAACTGTTACCAATGAATCCACTACCATCTTCGGAGTGCGTGACGCTCAGACTGGTGGAAGGAATATTCGTGCTACTTGGTGCCCAGGTATCATCATAATAGAAACCTTTTGCTTTTGCACCACTTTTTCCATACACACCTGTTCCACTGACAGCAGCTGCAGCAGCATAAGCCCCGTCACCTGATTCAACCTCGCGGTGATAACCACTTGCCATCGTAAGAGTCCAGTCACCATCAAAGTCCTTGGGTTCAAGTTGAGTTACACTGTACTTGCAGAAAGCGCCGAAAACCTTGAAAGTAAGCGTGGCCTCACGGGGAGCACCAGTAGTGTTTGCAGTCATTCGGATCTGCATGTTTCCTTCGCCGTCAGTTTCCTTGGTCAACCAGTCACCAGTGGAGGTAGAATAGGTAACTATAGAACCCTGAGGAAGGCCGAAATTGTAAACCTGAGCATCATCGTTGTAGAAGAAGGTTTTGCCTGCTGCCGAAGGGGCAAACTGGGTCTGGGTGCGTGTGATGGTATAGGCCTTGCCGGCTGCTATTGTAAGTGCGCTTGAACCGGCAATATTCCAGAAATAACGTTTCTGGCTATCGCTGTTCGGGGTGCACTGGAGCGCAGCGTTCTGGAGGTCTACTGCAGGAACACTCAGATAAATGGTAGCCTTGTGGTCGGTGACATCGGCCTGGGTGGTCCAGTTTATCCATCCATTGCCGCTCTTGCCGTTGGTTACGACGCCGGTAAGAGCGTTAATGTCCACCTTGTTATAATAGGTAAACTGCGCTCCCCCTTCATCGGTAACTGTAGAACGGTCGGCTACAGTGAAAAGATAGAAGGCTCCAATCTTGTCGGCGGTTTCAGCCTCCGGCAGGGAGAGAACGAACTTTACGATAGAAGTCATGTGCTCGAACATAAGAGAAACGCCGCTTGCGCTGTAGGTTCCGGAAGCATACATCAGTTCGTGTGCCCCCGCGCTGGCAAGTGTTCCGGCCTGATTGCTCAGGTTGACGGTAACGGTGGAACCGGAAACGCTCGTGCCGGCATTCTTTACGACAGCAGTAATAGGGTCACCATCTCCAATGGGAGTCTCGGGAGTTCCGGTGAAAGTGGCGACACCAGAACCGTCAACAGACTCGACGGTGAACAGGGTCATGTTGCCGGAGGCATCGAATACGTAGATCTGGTCGTCCGCTTCGAACACGGCGGTAATGCCTTCCACGGGATCTTCCCCGTAAACGGCCTTGGTAAAGTCATTGTTGATGCCTGCCTTGAGGGTGATAGTCTGCCCTGCGGGAGCGTTTTCAACATTGCTTTCAACTTTGGAGCATGCGCAAATCGCTGCGATGGCTGCTACAATTGTCAAAATCTTTTTCATGGCTCGTCCTCCTTTAGTCTACAGGTTCTTGATCATAGGAACCACCCCAACCCATGCCGGGAATGGCGTTTTCAACGTTGGACTGGCAGATGATCTGCGAGCCAGAAAAATTCATCACCATGCAACTCGGTGATTCATAATCAGTTAACATTTTTTGATACATTGTATTATAGTTTTAGTTATAAGTCTTTTTGTTTCGAACCGTTAATATAGTAAGAATAAGGCTCATCGCCAAACTTCCGTGGATAATTTTTTCAGTTAGTCGTGAAATGAAGG
>R23__coassemble_427_pt1 | contig 28531 bp, 25 predicted proteins | sample R23__metabat2_low_PE_050 | metagenome-assembled genome bin R23 | reverse complement strand
TCGAAGGACTTAAGGAAGCTGTCCACTTCGGCCCCGGCAAGGACTGCGTCGTCCGTCACGGCGTATTCGGCACCTATGACGACCCCATCGCCCTCAACGCCCACGACTACACCACCTCCAACCCCGAGTTGGGCTGGATAGAGAACGGCCTCATCGAGGACTGTGTCGACCTGGATGACCCCGCCAACGGCACTACCGGCTTCTTCGCCCGCATCCTTGCTGGCGGCTGGCGCGATTGGGAACCCGGCATGGACATCCAGTCTTCGGGAGATGCCGTGGTCTGCGGCGGGCGCATCTATCGTTCCAACGGCCCCAAGGTGAAGGTGAATTACGTCTCGACCTGCCGCCCGGAGCACCTTTCTGGAACCGTTACCTACCCGGACGGCATCACCTGGACTATGAGCCAGGACCGGGGCGTCTGCCATAGTTGCGGCGTGCGGAACGTGGTCTTCCGGGACATCCGGCTGGAGAAGAAGCGCAAGGTGGCTCTCTGCCTGCACTTCGACCACGACCAGTACTCCCGCAGTTTCTACCCCTACGCGGAGATCCCCGTGCAGAGCAACATCGTGTTCGAGAGGGTGCAGGTGCTTAACGAGATACCTGCTTTGATTCAGAGCCGCACCCCGGTGGACAGCATTATACTGCGCGATTCGCGCATCGGCAGCAGCGAGATCCGCATGCTGCATGCGCTGGATACGGAGGGGATGGTGTATGATACTACCGTGGTGAGGATGGTCGGCGTGGAGGCGGATGATCTTTCGCGTGTGGTGTGCACCGCCGGCCGCCCGGTGAAGGTTCTCGGTGTCCCCGAAGCTACCGTACAGCTGATAGACAACCGCTAGCCTCGCATTCCATTTCTATGAGCCAGCCGGGGCGGCAGACGCGCGCCTCGAGGATGATGCGCGGCGTATCCGGGAAGCGGGTCTGCATGTAGGAGTCCACCTTGGCGTAGTCCGATATGTCGCGCAGGTATATTATGAAGTATGGAACGGCTGCCTGGCCCGCCGCGGAAGGCAAACCGGTCAGGCCACCTTCGGCCAGCAGGGCTCGGATATTTTCCAGCAGGCGGTCGGCCTGGGCAAGCACATCGCCCTCGTGAAGGATACGGCCCTTGTGGTCGATGCTGGAGGTGCCGCTGATGAAGATGTGATCCTTCACGCGGACGCCACGTTCGAACGCTACGCCATAATCATGAGTGGGACTCAGGTGGCTCAACGCCTTCAGGTAAGTCTTGTCTTCCTCCACCATGCTCGGAGCCGTCAAGAAATCTATCGCCACCACGGCAGAGCGCACTTCATTGGCGCCACCGATGCCGGTGCTGGCGATGTAGTGGGTGTCGTGGCTGAGGCCTTCTTCCGTAAAAACGTCGTTGCGGGCTTTCACCAGGCCGGCGTAATTGGAATCTATGTCCCGGACGTATATCCAGGTGCGGATGCAGTGGGTCTTGAGGTCGAGGCCAAGGGGCCGGATGATGCCGAGATATTTGTCGAAGAGGAGGCGGCTCTGTTCATAGCTGCTTTTGCCGGCAGCTTCTTCTTCGGTGAGGCGGAGGCTGTGAAAGAGGTAGCGGTCGGCCTGGGCCGAGGTCCAGACCAGCGCCGCGATCCGGCTGCCGTCCAGCGGTGGCTGCTCGACGATACTTGCATTGCCCGTCCGTAAGGCCAGGGCTTCCAAGGCCTCACGCAGCGCGGGAGCCTGGTTCTGGGCGTCGCTGAGGAAAAAACGCACGAACACCAGATTGCGGCCCTGGGCCTTTTCCGCGGTCAGATGGTCAGAGAGGCCGGAAAGGACGCTCGCCATTGCATCGGCGAACGACTCGTTAGTCGCGGGTCTTATTATCTTATACCTGTCCACGTCACAAATTTAGCCAAACCGGTCTGCTTTAGCAATCCTTATTTATAATGATTAACAAAAGTGGACGGACGGCCGTCATTACTGATGATTGGGGAAGGTGGCTTTTTAGATGGCAGACCTTCCCCAGCAATATTGCATCCCAGGGCCCTGCAAGGCCATAATCGTGGGGAAGGTCACGGCCATAAAATTCCACCTTCCCCACCAAGCTATTCAAATAAATCAGAGTATCCGGGAATCAGGTGGCCCGTAGACTTCAGGACACCTTCCTTCTTGTAATCCATCGCAACGACTTCGACCGCAGGGGTGATGGACACGTACATGTCGTCGATGGTGACGGTTCCCTTATAATTGCGGGCGCGGCCGGAGAACTTGTAGATATACACTTCCACAACATTCAGCGAATCATGTTCCGCCAGACGCTGCTCCAGGGCGGCCAGGCCTTCCAGGCGCTTCAAATCATTCGCGGCATCTTCCCGCTTCTTGGCTTCGTTCCTCATTTTGCCCGCGGCCTCGTAGTCCCGGGCCAGTTTCAGGTTCTGCTGACGCCTGGTTTCCAGCGTGTTGCGGCGCCGGGCAAGCTCTTCTCCAAACGTGGTGGAATCCACCAGAGCCAAAGAACTGAAATACATATTGTCCAGGTCCCCGAGCTGTTCGGCGACCTTTTTCGTGATGGCAGCCTCCACAGGGCTGACCTGTTTAACAGAGCAAGCGGTCGCAAGCAGGATTGCTGCTGCGACCGCTGGAATGAGCTGCAGTTTCATAAAAACTACTTGTTCTTCAGGTACTCGTCGATGGCGGCGGCGGCTTTGCGGCCGGCTCCCATCGCCAAAATGACCGTGGCGGCACCGGTGACGGCATCACCGCCGGCGAAGACGCCGGGACGGGTGGTTGCGCCAGCCTCATCGGCCACCAGGCATCCACGCTTGTTGCTCTCCACACCGGGAGTGGTGCGGGCGATCAGCGGGTTGGGAGAGGTACCCAGAGCCATGATCACGGTCTCGGTAGGAATCTCGAACTCGGAGCCGGGGATGACCACAGGGCTGCGGCGGCCGCTTTCATCGGGCTCGCCAAGCTCCATGCGAACGCACTTGAGGGCGCGCACCCAGCCTTTCTCATCTCCCATGATCTCCACGGGATTGGTAAGCATCTGGAAGTCGATTCCTTCCTCTTTTGCGTGATGAACTTCCTCCTTACGGGCGGGAAGCTCGACCTCCGTACGGCGATAGACGATGGTGGTCTCCGCACCGAGGCGCAGGGCCGTGCGGGCGGCATCCATCGCAACGTTGCCACCACCCACGACGCAGACCTTCTGGCCGGCGTGGATAGGAGTGCGGTAGTCGTCGCGGAAAGCCTTCATCAGGTTATTGCGGGTGAGGAACTCGTTGGCGGAGAAGACTCCGTTGAAGTTCTCGCCGGGGATGCCCATGAACTTGGGAAGTCCCGCTCCGGTGCCCACGAACACGGCCTCGAAGCCTTCCTGGTCCATCAGGGTGTCGATGGTGACGGTGCGGCCGATGATGACGTCGGTTTCGATCTTCACACCGGCGGCGATCACGTCCTGGAGCTCGCGCTTCAGCACTTTCTCCTTCGGGAGACGGAACTCGGGAATACCATACTCGAGCACGCCACCAGCCTTGTGCAGGGCCTCGAAGATGGTCACATCATAACCCATCTTGGCAAGGTCGTATGCACATGCGAGGCCTGCAGGGCCGGAGCCGATGATGGCGACCTTCTTGCCGCCGCACTTGGGAGCCTCGACGGCCTTCTCGCCCTGGGCAAACGTCCAGTCAGCCACGAAGCGCTCCAGCTTGCCGATGGAAACGGGCTCGAACTTGACGCCAAGCACGCAGCTTCCTTCGCACTGGGTCTCCTGAGGGCAGACACGTCCGCAGACTGCAGGCAGGGAAGAATCTTCCGCGATCTTTGCGGCGGCACCGGCGAAATCTCCGGCAGCGACCAGCTCGATGAAATCTGGAATCTTCACGCCCACGGGGCAGGATGCCACGCAGCGGGGGTTCTTGCAATGCAGGCAGCGGGATGCCTCCAGCATAGCCTCTTCTTTATTGTAGCCGTAGCACACCTCTTCGAAGTTGTGCGCACGCACTTTGGGATCCTGCTCACGCACAGGAACACGGGGGATTCTATTTGCTGCCATTTGCCAGGCCCTCCTCGGCCTTATACTGGGCTGAACGCCTCATAGCTTCGTCAAAATCAACAAGATAACCGTCGAACTCGGGACCGTCCACGCATGCGAACTTGGTCACTCCGCCGACCGAAAGGCGGCAGGCGCCGCACATGCCGGTTCCGTCCACCATCAGGGTGTTCATGCTGACCCAGATGGGAATGTTCAGCTTCTTGCAGGTGAGAACCGAGAACTTCATCATGATCATGGGGCCGATGGCAACCGCCTGGGTGTAAGTCTTCCCCTCGGCTACCAGAGCCTCGAGACGGGCGGTCCCCACTCCCTTGAAGCCGTAGGAGCCATCGTCTGTGCACATATAGAGGTTGTCCACCACGGGCTTGAACTCCTCTTCATAGATGAGAAGGTCCTTGGTGCGGGCGCCGATGATGACATCCACGCTCACGCCATGCTCGTGCAGCCACTTGGCCTGGGGATAGACGGGTGCCGTACCGAGACCGCCGGCGATGAAGACCACCTTCTGCTTCGCAAGCTCTTCGGGGCTCATCTTCACGAATTCGGAAGGATTCCCAAGAGGGCCTGCCACGTCGGCGAAGGAGTCCCCTGCCTCGAAGTCGTTCACCATGCTGCGCGTGGATGCGCCTATGGGCTGGATGACTATGGTCACGGTTCCCTTTTCACGGTCGTAGTCACTGATAGTAAGGGGGATACGCTCCCCGGGCTCGTCTGCGCGCACGATGAGGAACTGCCCGGGAAGGGCGGCCTTGGCGATGCGCGGAGCTTCCACCACCATCTTGCAGATGGTCGGGTTCAGCATCTTCTTTTCAAGAATCTTGAACATTATGGAGGGTTATTAATTGTGAACACAAAGTTACTAAAAAAAACGGTACGCAAAACCTTTTGCGTACCGTAATTCAAACAGCGCTATCGCGCTCTCCACTAGAACATATAGCGGATGCCGAGGCCGAAGCTCTGCCAGCCAAAACCGGTGCCGGGAACCAGGGTGAAGATAGGCTTCCAGTCCAGAGAGAACTGCAGAGGAATCGAGTCGCAGATGTACTCGAGGCCGAGCTGTGCACCAACGCCAAGGACGAGGTTGGATCCCTCACCACCAGCGAGCCACATGTGTGCGGCAGGACCTGCATAGAAACCGAAAGGCCCTACAGGAGCAATCTGGAAGTCGTAGGCTGCGCCAACGCTGATTGCGTTGACACCCCAACCGGCGTCAACTTCGAGGAAGTTCTCGCCACCCATGGTGTGCTGATAGGAAACTTCGCCACCCCAACCGACACGGACACCGAGTGCGCGAGGCTGTGCGCTTGCAAGTGCTACGATAGCAAACATTGCAATGATAACAGTCAAAATCTTTTTCATAAACAATAAGGTTTTAGTTGGACAAATATATTAAACAATTCCTGAAAATCCAAGAAATGCCAGTGCCATAATGCCTACGGAGATAAGCGCAATGGGCAGGCCCCTGAAGGCCTTGGGCACTTCGTTCAGAGCCAGATGCTCGCGTATGCCCGCGAAGAGGATCATGGCCAGGCCATAGCCCAGCGACGTTGCGAAGGCATACACGGTTGCCTCTCCCAGCCCCAGCATGTGGGCCTCACCCCCGAAGGTGAACTGCTTGGTAACCACATTGATAGCCACGCCGAGCACGGCGCAGTTGGTGGTTATCAGAGGCAGGAAGATACCCAGAGCCTGATACAGCGAAGGCGACACCTTCTTGAGCACTATCTCCACAGTCTGCACCAGCGCCGCGATCACGAGAATGAAGGCGATGGTCTGCAGGAAGGTGAGCCCGAAGGGCACCAGCAGGAACTTATTGATAAGATAGGTCACAACCGTGGCCAGGGTGATGACGAAGCACACCGCCAGGCTCATGCCCGATGCGGTGGACAGTTTGTTCGACACGCCCAGGAAGGGGCAGATGCCGAGGAACTGCGCCAGGACGATATTGTTGACGAAGATCGCCGAGATGATGATGAGCAGATATTCCATAACGTCCTACTTTTTAGCGAGTTTGTTGAACAGTACCATCAGGTATCCGAGCACGATGAATGCGCCAGGAGCCATCACGAAAGCCAGCATGCCGTCGCCGGAGATGAACTTCCATCCGAAGACGGAGCCGCTGCCGAGTATCTCGCGCACGATGCCGATCACGGTGAGAGACAGGGTGAAACCTATGCCTATCCCGATGCCGTCCAGCGCGGAATCCCACACGCCGTTCTTGTTGGCGAAGGCCTCTGCGCGGCCGAGGATGATGCAGTTCACCACGATGAGCGGGATGAACAGGCCGAGGGTCTTGTAGACATCCGGCACGTACGCCTGCATCAGCAGCTGCAGCACTGTCACGAAGGTGGCTATCACCACGATATACACGGGGATGTGCACCTTGTCCGGCACGATGGGGGCTATCAGGGAGATTACTATGTTGGAGAGGATGAGCACGAACATTGTCGCTAGGCCCATCTCCAGGCCGTTCATTGCCGAAGTGGTGGTGGCCAGCGTGGGGCACATGCCCAGCACCAGCACGAAGGTCGGGTTCTCCTTCAGCAGGCCCTTGGTTATCAATGAAAACTTACTCATGGCCCAAAGATTTTACAAGTTCAACCGCCTGGGCGACAGCCTTGGTATAGGCGCGGGAAGTGATGGTAGAAGCCGTGATGGCATCCACATCGCCCCCATCCTTCTTGACGGACAGGACGCCCTTGAAACCCTTCCACTGCTCGCGGAACGCCGACTTCTCCTCGGTGCACTTGGCCCCGAGGCCCGGAGTCTCGCTGTGCGAAAGCACGGAAGTATTGAAAACGGTGCCGTCGGGAAGCACGCCCACCATCAGTGTGACGGGGCCCCCGAATCCACCGGTAACAGTCTTCACGGCGTAGGCCGTAGTCTCGCCGTCGGCGGAAGTCTGCACGAAGTATCCGAGTATCCCCTCTGCCTCGGAGGAGAACTCCTCGGAGATCGATCCTCCCTCGGGCAGCACCTTGGCGATGGAAGCCTGGGCTTCGGCGGCAGCGGCGGCCTTGATAGGCTCATCCGTCACCACATAGACGAAACCCAGCAGCGCGGCGCAGACGAGGCAAACCCCCGTCAGGCACGCAGCCATGTTGATAAGAGATGATTTAGCCGCCATATCTACTTCCTCCCGTATTTACGATGGTGGAACTTCATGTCCAGCAGCGGCACCGCCGTGTTCATCAGCAGGATAGCGAAGGACATGCCCTCGGGATAGGACCCGAAGTAGCGTATCATCATCACTATGAAACCTATGCCGATGCCGTAGATGACGCCGCCCCAGGTGCCCATGGGCGAGGTGACATAGTCGGTGGCCATGAAGCAGGCTCCGAGAATGACACCGCCGGTGAGCAGGTTGAAGAGGGGCCCGGTGTACTGGGCGGGATCGACTGCATGGAACACCAGAGCGACCAGAGCCACGGTGGCGAAGATGCTGAGGGTGATCCAGGGCTTGATGACCTTGCGCACCAGCAGGTACACCCAGCCGGCGAGCAGCGCAAGCGCGGATATCTCACCGGCGGATCCGCCCACATTGTGCAAGAGGTTCTGCAGGGAGACGAGTTTATCGGCCTCCAGGGCACCCAGGATAGGCACCTGACCCAGCAGGGTGGCTCCGCTGAAGGCATCCACGCTGGAGATGAATCCGGCGGGAACCGTCCAGTCGGTCATATAGGTCGGGAAGGATACGAGCAGGAACACACGGCCCACCAGGGCGGGATTCCAGATGTTCTGCCCTATGCCTCCGAAGGTCATCTTTGCTATCGCGATGGCCACGACCGCACCGATGAACACCACCCACAGGGGGCAGGTCGGAGGGAGGTTCATGGCCAGCAGCATGCCGGTGACTATGGCGGAAAGGTCTCCGGTGGAGGAAGGCCTCTTGAGCATATACTTGGTGATGGCCCATTCGAGCACCACGCAGGATGCCACGCTGAACGCCATGATGGCGATTTCGCTCAGCCCGTAGAACAGGAACGACACGATGGCCGCCGGGCACAGGGCGATTATCACATCCAGCATCAGCTTCTTAGTGCTGACCGCTGCATGTATATGAGGATTGGGTGATACTATATATGCCATGATCGTTACTTTTTAGCAGCTCTTGCGCGGATCGCAGCCATCGCCATACCCTTGGCCTGACGGACATGGTCCAGCAGAGGGATGTAGGCGGGGCAGCTGAACAGGCAGCATCCGCATTCTATGCAATCCTGCGCGGCGTTGGCCTCCAGGCCTTCCACATCTCCCGCAAAATAGAGCTTGCGGAGGAGGAAGGGTTCCAGCCCCATCGGGCAGGCATCGGCGCAGCGGCCGCAGCGGATGCAGAGGGATTCCTGTCCGCGCCTGGTGGATTCTGCGGTGAGATAAAGGATGGACGACGAACCCTTGACGGTCGCGGCATCGAGATTGGCGATGGCGCGTCCCATCATAGGGCCGCCGCTGATGAGCTTGCCGGCACCCTCGGGCACTCCCCCGGCGTACTCCGCAATGTAGCTGAGCGGCATGCCGATGCGGAAGAGATAATTGTGCATCTTCTCCACGGGCAGGCAGTTGCCGGTGATGGTCAGGGTGTTGGTAATCAGAGGCTTGTTCTTCTGCACAGCCTCATAGACTGCGAGCGAGGTGGCCACGTTCTGCACGACCGCGCCGACGCTGATGGGCAGGCCGCCGGAACCGACCTCGCGGTGCATCACCGCCTGGATCAGCTGCTTCTCGCCGCCCTGCGGATACTTCTTCTTAAGAGGAAGCACCTCGATGCTGTAGGGCAGCTCGGTGAGGGCCTTGCGCATGGCCTCGATGGCCTCCGGCTTGTTCTCCTCTATGCCGATGACGGTGCGGCATCCGCCCAGCACCTTCTGCATGATGGCTGCACCCACGATTATCTCCTTGGTGCGCTCCAGCATGATGCGGTAGTCGCTGGTGAGGTATGGCTCGCACTCCGCTCCGTTCAGGATTAGGCACTCGGCCACGCTTCCGGGGGCGGGGTTCAGTTTCACATGTGTGGGGAAGGTGGCTCCGCCGAGACCTACCACGCCACAGGCCTTGATCTTGTCGAGGATGGCCGCGCGGTCTTCGGGGATCTCAGTCACGAGGGTGTCGGAAAGATCCACGCCCTCGACCCACTCGTCACCTTCGACGGCGATCTCGATATGGGTGACGGGGTTGCCGGCCAGGTCTTTGCGGGGGCCTATGGACTTGACGGTGCCGGATGCGGGCGAGTGCACGAATGCGGATATGAATCCGCCGGGCTCGGCGATAACCTGGCCCGTCTTCACCTTGTCGCCAACCTCCACTATAGGCTTGGCAGGCGCTCCAAGGTGCTGTGCCATAGACACATACATCGTTTCCGGCAGGGGCAGCACTTCGATGGCGCATCCACGCGCCAACTTCGCATCGTCCGGATGGACTCCGCCGATTGCAAACGTTATCTTACTCATTGCTTACCTCCTTTTTACGTGCAGCAACACGTGCCTTTATGCCTTCGCGGTCAAGCTCCTTCGGGAAGTTCACCCCGTGGATGGCGCCCGTCGGGCACATCGCCTCGCACTCGCGGCAAAGCTTGCACTTCGCCGGGTCGATATACGCCAGATTGTTCTCCAGCGTGATAGCCTCGTGCGTGCAGGTCTTCACGCAAATACCGCAGCCTATGCAGGCATTTCCGCAGGCCTTCTTTGCAGCAGGGCCTTTGTCGGTATTGCGGCAGGACACGAACTCGCGCATGCCGCGCGGGCCCTTCGCCCGCAGCTCGATGAGCTTCTTGGGGCAGGCTGCGACGCACTTTCCGCAAGCCACGCACTTCGCATCATCCACCACCGGCAGGCCGGTTTCGGGATTCATGCTGAGAGCGCCGAACTCGCAGACGGCAACGCAATCGCCGCAGCCGAGGCAGCCGAAAGCACAGCCGGTATCACCGCTGTAGAGGGCGGCCTTCACGCGGCAGCTGGCAGCTCCGTCGTAAACATTGATCTTGGGGCGCACGGCGCAAGTGCCATTGCATCGCACCACGGCAACCTGGGGCGCCTTCTCCACCATCTCGATTCCGAGGATGGCGGCAACCTGCTTCATCACGTCATTTCCCCCGACGGGGCAGAAATGCGCGCTCAGGTCGGCAGCCTTCACGGCCGTATCGGCGAAAGCATGGCATCCGGCATAGCCGCATCCACCGCAGTTCGCACCCGGCAGAGTCTTCTCGACCAGCTCGATGCGGGGATCTTCCTCAACCTTGAATTTCTTGGCGATGAAGAAGAGCATCAGGGCCAGTACGAGGCCGAGACCGGCCAGGATAACGATAGTCCAGATAACGATAGAATCCATTATTTCTCCTTTATGTAAAAAGAATATTCATTCCGCAGCTTGTCCCTGAAAAGCAGGAGGACAAGATAGTAGAGGGCTACGGCACCTATGGCGACCAGCCCGGATGCCAGTTCGCCCACGCCGGCGGCATTCAGCCCCAGCAGCACTGCGAGCAGCACCGCCAGAGGGATGGCATAGGCCAGCCAGACAGCCTTGAAGCCCATGGAGCGCTTCAGCAGCACCTGCACCTCCTGGCCAACGGCCCAGTTCCCAACGGTAGCAGGGACGGTGATGGCCTTGTGCGTGGCATCCGCCGTGCCGCACATTCCGGCGGCATGGCATGTAGCGCAAGCGGACTCCGCCACGATCTCTACCGTGATGAAGTCCGCATCGATTGCAACTATTTTCCCTATATGGGAGATTTCCGGGGCAGACATAGGCCTACTGTTCAAACTCGTTGTTCATGGCCGATGCGACGGGGCCCTGCTGGGCATACAGCACGTCGTTCATCTCGAGGAACTTGACGCGTTCGCTCTTGAAGACCATGTCGATATCCCTGGTTTCGCCGTTACGGTGCTTGGCGATGATGATCTGCGTCTTCTCCTTGTCTTCCGGATTCTCGCTGAGGCCCACATAGTCCGGACGGTGGATGAAGATGACCATATCGGCATCCTGCTCGATGGAGCCGGATTCGCGAAGGTCGCTAAGCTGTGGTTTGCCGGCGCCGCCCGTACGCTGCACAGCCTGGCGGGAGAGCTGGGACAGTGCTATGATGGGCACGTTCAGCTCCTTCGCGGTGGCCTTCAGGGTACGGGAGATGGATGCAACCTCCTGCTCGCGCATGCCTCGCAGTTCGGCGGGGCCCTGCATCAGCTGGAGGTAGTCCACCACGATCAGCCTCACCCCCTTGTTCTTCACCAGGTTCTTGGCCTTGGTGCGGAACTCCATGAGGGGCAGGCCGGGGGTGTCGTCGATGTAGAGGGGGGCCTTGGCCAGATCCTTGATCTTGTATTCCAGCTGCTCCCATTCGTACTGCTCCAGGCGGATGGCTCCCTTGATCTTGTCTGCGCTCAGGCCGGTTTCGCTGATGGCGAGACGCTTGGCAAGCTGGGTAGCGGACATTTCCAGGGAGAAGAACGCCACGGGCATGTGGTGGTCGACGGCCGCATTGCGCGCGATGTTGAGCGAGAAGGCGGTCTTACCCACGGAAGGACGGGCGGCGAGGATGATGAGGTCGCTCGGCTGCCAGCCCTGGGTGATCTGGTCCAGAGTGGGAAATCCGGAGGGAACCCCGCTCAGACCTGTGGAATCCTGGCGCTCCTGGATGTCGGAGATGACATCGTTGAGCACGGATCCGATTTCCTGCACATCCTTGCGGACGTTGTTCTGCACGGCATCATACACCTTCGTCTGGGCCATGTCGATGAGGTCGTCCACATCTACAGAGTCGTCGAAGGCATCCTTGAGGATGGCGTAGGATGCGGTGATGAGGTCCCGCTGGATGGTTTTCTGCTTGAGGATCTTGATGTAGTACTCGATGTGCGCGGCCGAACCCACCCTTTCGGAGTAGTTGGCCAGCACCACGGATCCGCCCACGGCCTCCAGATTGCCCAGGGCCTTGAGCTTCTCGCTCACCGTGATGATATCGAGGGACGTATGATCCTGGACAAGCTTGCCCATGGCCTCGAAGATCATCTGGTTCTTCTTGTCGTAGAAGCAGTCTTTGGTGAGTTCCGCCATCGAGGCGTCCACCACCGCCGGCTCGAGCAGCATTGCGCCGAGCACGGCCTCTTCCGCCTCCAGGGCCTGAGGGGGTTTGTTCCCTATCTCGAGCCCGAGGGTGTCGATGTTCGGCTGTGCCTTACGGCGTGTCTTCTGCTCTGCCATACGGTACGGATCCTAGATTTCAGGGTTCACGATGATGCGTCCGCAATGCTCGCAGATGACCAGCTTGGTGCCGGATGCGATGTCTACCAGACGCTGGGGAGTGATGGTGTTGAAGCATCCTCCGCAAGCCTCTCCGTTGTAGACGGGAACCACTGCGAGGTGATTGTGGGTGCTGTTCTTGATGCGCTCGTATGCGCTCATGGTGCGGGCGTCCAGCTTGGCTGCAAGGGCGTCGCGCTTGTCGGTGTAGGTCTTTTCTTCGTCTGCGGTCGAGTTGACGATTGAAGCGAGCTCCTCGTTCTTTGCGGCGAGGTCTTCGTTGCGCACGGAGATGCGCTCTTCAAGCTCTTCTATCTGCTTCTTGTCTTCTACGATGCGGTCCTTTGCTTCGCCGATGAACTTGTCGGCAATGCGGAGCAGGAGGTTTTCGTTCTCGAGCTCCTTGCTGATCGAGTCGTATTCACGGCTGTTGGCGATGTTCTCGAGCTGGGCCTTGTACTTCTCGATGTCGCCTTCGTGCTCGGTGATCTTGGCCTTGTTCACCTCGATGGCGGCCTCTTCGCCCTTGATGGCCTCGTTCAGGCGCTCGATCTTGGCCTTGAAACCTGCGATCTCGCTTTCGAGTGCTTCCACTTCTGCGGGAAGTTCGCCCCTGAGCTGCACCAGTTTGCCGATCTCATTGTCGGCGGCCTGGAGCTGATAGAGGACTTTGAGCTTCTCGGTTACGGAAAGATCGGAGTCTGCAAATGATTTCTGCAGACTGACGAAGGTCTCGCGCGAATCGTTCGGGGTTTCGACTTTCTTTACTGTTTTCTTGGTTGCCATATTGTAATTACAAATAATTTACCGGATTAGCCTTCCCGATATTTTCGGATATAAGGGATACAAAGGTAGGAAAATTTTTCCGTATAACGGAAAGCAGGACCTTTGTTATTTCAACTTCTGTTTCAAAATGTCCGGCATCCACCACCATGAAGCCTTCCGGCTGGAAGAAATAGTGGTAGGAGATGTCGCCGCAGACATACATCTGGGCGCCGGCTTTCATTGCCGCCGGGATGAGCGACGTGCCGGAGCCTCCGCATACCGCAATCCTGCTCACAGGACCTTCTACGGGGGCTGAGCAGCGCACGGCGGGCGTGCCGAGGGCCTTCTTCACCAGAGCCACGGCCTCAAGTGCGGGAAGCGCCTCGGGCAGGTCGCCGACCGCTCCGAAACCGACTCCGCCATCTTCCGGATCCAGCACCTTCACATTCTGCAGGCCCAGCTTCCCGGCCAGCGCGAAACTCACTCCACCGGGGGTCTTGTCCACACTGGTGTGGCAGCCATACACCGCCACCCCGTTGCGCACGGCGGCAATCACAGCAGCAGCTCCCGGATCCTCCGGATAGAGGTTACGCAGGGGATGATAGATGAGGGGATGGTGCGTGAGGATCATGTCGCAGCCACGGCGTACGGCCTCCTCAACCAGCGCGGCAGTGCAGTCGAAGCCTATCAGAAGCCCATGCACCTCCTGCTCGGGAGAGCCCACCTGCAGGCCTGTGTTGTCGTATTCCGCCTGGATGTTCGCAGGTGCGAACTCCTCGATCGCAGCGATGATATCCTTTACTTTCATAGGCCTTTGCGGATTTCTACAAGTTGCTCGCGGATGGTCTTGAGAGACTCCAGCGCACGCACGCGTCTGTCGACCGACGCCCTGTCGGCGGCAAGCTGCTTCGCCGTGCCTTCGAGGGTGAGGCCCCTCTCCTTCAGGAGGAAGTGGATCTGCTTGAAGGTTTCTATGTCCTCCGGGGTGAAGCGGCGGTCGCCGCGGGTAGTGCGGGAAGTCTTCAGGAACTTCTCGAAGTACCCCGACCAATAGCGCACTGCGGAAACATTCTCTCCCAGAATCTCCGCGGTCTCTCCGATGGTGTAGAACAGTTTACTCATATGTTAATCCATTGATTGTCTGGTATTTATAGACATGAACAGGTAGTTCGGATATTCGTCCGGGGCCACGGATCCGAAGAGGTAGTTCACCGGGTCGCGGAAGGCTCCGCCGAACTTGACCTCGTAGTGCAGGTGCGGGGCGTATGCGTTTCCGGACATGCCCACGGTGGCAATCTTCCCTCCCCTGCGCACACGCTGTCCGTCCGTCACGAAAATCTCGTCCAGATGCATGTAGCGCGTGACGTATCCGCCTGAATGCCTGATGGTTACAGTATTGCCGTCGCCCTTGGACGTGCGCACCACCTTCTCTACCGTCCCGTCGGACGGAGCGAACACCGGCGAGCCCTGCGGCACTATGAAATCCAACCCGTGGTGGGCCACTTCAGTCTTGTAGAACGGGTTCAGGCGCGGGCCCGTGGAAGCCCCGATCTGCGGATAGGAAACATCCTTCACCGGAATGGCCATGGGCGGCATCACGAAGCCCTTCTCCCCCATCGTGCGGTATATCTTCTCGAACGCGGCATCCACCTCCGAGGCTGTCTTCAGCAGGGCATCCGCTTTGCGGGTGGTGTAGGTCACGATCTTCGTATCCGGGATGGTATCCGCTCCGAAGAGGAAGTTCAGGGACCCAACCGGATCCACCGGCGGAGCCACGGTATGGAACACCTCATCGTAGATGCGGCTGTCCTTCAGGGCCAGTATGTCGATGGACTCAGACAGCAGCTGCTGCTTCTCCGGGATGGTGGCGAACACCTTCTCGTACTGGCGGTTCTCCCGGCGCAGGCGCTTCTCCACATCGGTGCTGAGCACCAGGGAGAGGATGAGATAGATTACCACGAACAGTGACACCGACACCAGGATCACCCTGACGACAGACCACACCGTAGTCCACACCGACTTGGTAATCTTGCGAACCGTAATGGCGGCCGCGTCGAAAGTATATAACTTCTTCTTACTCATCGGCCGTGTTCTTTAAGCAGTTCGAGGGTGGATTTCTTCCGGGTACCGGATTCCTCCCTGCGGCGGGTTATCATCGCTATGTATTCCTCGACCGTCATGTCGAGGTTCATGTAGCTGTACGGGTTGATGGCGTTGCCCTTGTAGATCACCTCATAATGCAGGTGCGGGCCCGTAGCCTTGCCTGTCTTGCCTATGGCGCCGATCTGGTCGCCGCGCGTCACCTTCATCCCCTTTGCAACATCGATGCGGCTGAGATGGGCATACCGCGTGCGATACCCAAAGCCATGGTCTACGATTATCTCGTTGCCGTAGCCGGTGAAACCGTAATCCACCTTCTCCACCACGCCGTCTCCGGTAACATAGACCGGATATCCCACGTCTGCGGCAAAGTCCTGCCCGGCATGGAAGCGGGTGCCTCCGTAAACAGGGTCCGTTCGGTAGCCAAAGGGGCTTGCCATGCGGTAGGAGCCGGATTTGGGCAGGATGGGAGGCACGGCAGGGATGTGGGAGACCATGTCACCCGCATTCAGCGCAATGCCGTAAACTTCGTCCAAGGCCATGCTCTGCACATATGCCCTCTTGGTCAGCGAATTGATTCGCGCGGTAAGCGGATCGGCCTGAGGATCGGGCTTGGCGGCCTTAACCTCTTCCGGAATCACGTTCAAGCCGAAAATGGACCGGTATACATTGTCGTCGCGCTCCTCGATTCCCTGCAGCGTTTCCTCGCAGATATCCAGCTGACGTTCCGCCAGGGCGATCTTGGACTGCCACATCGCGTTTTCTTTCTTGAGGCGGGCGGTTTTTGGCAGATCCATTCCCAAAACCGAAGTGAAAAGCCAGAAGTACAGGAAGCACAGCCCTCCGACCACCAGTATGCTCAACCCCGTTCGCACATACTTCGCGTAACGGGGTTCCTCGCGAACCTCGTACTGCAAAGTAATCGGGTTGAACACATAATTCGCCATCCTACACGAACTTGTAACTTTCTATTTCCCTGAATCCCCTCAGGAATGCATCCGCGCTCATCCTCTTCTTGCCTGCCAACTGCAGTTCCTTCACTTCCAGCCATTTGTCGCCTGCTGCAACATACAAGGCCTTGCCGTCGGTACGTATGGTACCGGCAACTGCCGTTGCGGAATCCGCAACAGCAGTTGCGAATACCTTGACATCAGTAGTCTTACCGTCACGGACCATGGTAGTCCAGGCGGTGGGATAAGGATTGAGGCCGCGCACCAGATTGCGTATGGTTTCGGCAGGAGCCGACCAGTCGATACGCGTATTCTCCTTGGTGAGCTTCGGCGCCGGCTTAAGCACCTCCGAACCCTGGATAAACGACTTCTGCACGCGCGTCTCCACATTATGCTGGATAATCCCCTCGGTAGTCTCCACCACCAGCTTCGCACCAAGCGCCATCAGTCGGTCGTGCACATCCCCAGCGGTATCCTCGGGCCCGATACGGAGCCCATGGCGCAGGATGATGCCGCCGGTATCTATATCCTTGTCTATCATGAAGGTGGTCGCACCCGTCATGCGCTCGCCATTGATAACCGCCCAGTTGATAGGAGCGGCACCGCGGTACTGAGGCAGGAGGGCGGCATGCAGGTTGAACGATCCGAGCTTGGGCATGCGCCAAACCTCTTCCGGCAGCATGCGGAACGCCACCACCACGAACAGGTCTGCCTTCCATGCCGCAAGCTGCTCCAGGAACTCGGGATCCTTAAGCTTGACAGGCTGCAACACCGGCAGGCCATGCTCCACGGCATACTTTTTCACCGCGCTCTCATGCACCTCCAGGCCACGCCCGCTGGGCTTGTCGGCCACCGTAACCACGCCGACTACATTGTAGCGGGCCTTGATGAGCGCATCCAGCGAAGCAACGGCAAACTCCGGCGTGCCCATGAAAACTATGCGCTTGCGGTGGAACAGGCCGGCGATGCGGCTCTTGAGCTTGCGCCAGTAGTTAAGCAGCGAGTCGTTGCTGAAGAGGGTGGCATCCTTGATGGCGCGCGATGTGAGGTAAGCCCCGATCGGCGCCAGCACTACGGCTGAGATGAACGCCCCCAACGTGGCTCCAACGGCTCCGTCGCGGGCAAGCTTGGTGCCGGTGATATCCACCACCCAGTAGAGCACGAAGAACAGTACCGAGATGATGGCGCTCACGCCAAGCGCGCCCTTCCGCACGAAAGCTCCCAGCGGAGCGCCGATGAAGAACAGCAGCAGGCATGCGAGGGCCTGCGCGAACTTCTTCAAAAGCTCGATGTTGGTGCGTCGGAGATAGAAGTAATATTCATAAACCTCGCTGGTGTAGGCCATGATGCTGGTACTCATCCTCTCGGCAGAGGAAGCAGCCTTCTCGTAGGCCTTCTTTTTCTTGGAAACCTTGTCCCAGCGGAGATAATTGTCGTCAGAAAAATAGTTCTTGTAACGGGCCCTGGCCTCAAGCTTGGCCGTGTCCAGCTGGTCCTTGAGGGAGAAACTGCCATACTGGGTAATCTGCATGTAACGGTTCTCCAGGGCCTTCGTAGCCAGCTTGTCCAGCGAATCCTTCTGCTCTTTAAGCTGACGGAGGCGCATGGATTTCACCTGGTCCCCGTAACGGCTGCTGTCGGATTTCTGGAAGCTGTAGTTCTTGAGAGGGATTATCAGCTCCTGCTTCTCGAAGTCGATGTGCTGAAGTTCCAGAGTAGTGTCCCTGTACTTGCGCACGTTGTTCTCCTGATAGTTGGTGCCGTTGTAGAGGGTGAAGGTGAGATAATCTTTGTTCTTGCTCATCTTCATCACAGCGGAATCGGCCAGGGAAAGGGATGTGTTGCCCTTGTTGGAAGTGTGGTCGTACACCATCACCCCGTGCATCATGCCTTGCTCGTCCTGGGTTTCGGTGCGGAGCACATAGCCGTCGATGCCGTCGTAGAAAGTGCCTGCAGGGATCTTGATCTCGTTCTTGGTATGGCTGATGTCGTCCCGCAGGGTGTAAATCTCGTTCCAGGCCACCGGCACCAGGTTGTTGCCTATCCAGAAGGCCCCGATGCTGATGAAGACCGATGCTATGATGAGCGGGAGCATTACCCTGGCGAGCGATATGCCTGCGGCCTTGATGGCCATCAGCTCGTTATGGTCTCCCATCTGCCCCAGGACCATCATGGACGACAGCAGGGTGGCCAGAGGGAGGGCCAGAGGGAGGATGGTGCATCCGCCCAGAAGCATGAATTCCAGCACGACGCCCAGGCCGAGGCCTTTACCCACGAGCTCGTCGATATACACCCAGAGGAACTGCATCATCAGGATGAATATGACGAGCACAAGGATAGCGACGAACGGTCCTATGAATGCCGTGAGTATGAAGCGGTCGAGCTTTTTCAAATCTTTTCAATCATTTTGTCCAGGGCATCGGAAAGACCTGCAATATCCTTGCCGCCAGCGGTTGCGAGACCGGGCTGGCCTCCACCTCCTCCCTGAATGAGTTTTGCGGCTTCGCGGATGTCGGCGCCGGCATTCTTGCCAGCGGCAACCAGATCCTGCGAATACATGAGCAGCAGCTGGGGCTTGCCACCGGTCTCGAACGCGGCGGCAATCACCAGATTCTCAGCTTCTCTCTGCAACATGGTAGCAGCGTCACGAAGCATGGCCAGGTCGCGGGACTCGTTGATTTTCACCACGTTGTGGCCATTGATCATTACCGCCTTCTCGAGCAGGGCCTTCTTGAGCTGCAAGGTCTTCTCCTTGGCGATTTCGGCGATCTGCTTCTTGAAGCTGTCGTTCTCGTCTATCATGCGCTGGATGGCCTCCGTGAGACCGGGCACGCCGCCGAACATGGCACGGGCCGTGCGGATGGTCTCCTGCATTGTGCAGACCATCTTCTCCGCCTCTTCGCCGGTGACGGCTTCGATGCGGCGTATGCCGGCCGCGATGGCGGATTCGGATGTAATCTTGAAGAGGCCTATGTTGCCGGTGCGGGAAGTGTGGCATCCGCCGCAGAGCTCAACGCTGGGGCCGAACTTAACCACGCGAACCACGTCGCCGTACTTCTCGCCGAAGAGGGCGATGGCGCCCATCTCCTGGGCCTCCGCCATGGTGGCGGTGCGGTTCTCCACAAGCGGGAAATTGCTGCGTATCAGGGCGTTGACGCGAGCCTCGACGGCATGTATCTGTTCGTCGGAAAGCTTCTCGAAGTGAGAGAAGTCGAAGCGGAAATACTTGTCGCACACGAAGGAGCCCTTCTGCTCCACATGGGTGCCCACGATCTCGCGCAGGGCCTGGTCCAGCAGGTGGGTGCAGGTATGGTTGTTCGCAATGCACTGCCTGCGAGCGGCATCCACCTTCAGAGTGAAGGCTCCGGCCGGATCGGCGGGCAGTTTGTCCGCTATATGGATGGTGAGGTTGTTCTCCTTGACGGTGTTGAGGATCTTTATCTCCTCGCCGTCGGCGGCAATCGCCACGCCGGTGTCACCTACCTCGCCGCCCATCTCTCCGTAGAAGGGAGTGCGGTCGAATACGAGCTGGAGCATCTCCTTGTTCTTCTGAACCACCTTGCGGCTCTTGAGGAGCAGGGCGCCGGGCTGTTCGACGGTGTCGTAGCCGGTGAATTCCACATCCTCACCCTCATGGTAGACGGTCCAGTCGCCGAATTCATTGGCGGTGGCGTTGCGGGCGCGTTCCTTCTGCTTGCCGAGTTCCACCTGGAAGCCCTCCAGATCCACCTTGTATCCCTTCTCGCCCGCGATCAGCTCGGTGAGGTCGATGGGGAATCCGAAGGTATCGTAGAGCACGAAGGCGTCCACGCCGGGCAGCACCTTGGTGGCCGCGTTCTTGGCCATGTAGTCGTCCAGGAGCTTGATTCCGCGGTCGAGGGTGCGCAGGAAGGCAAGTTCCTCTTCGCGGATGACGCTCTCTATCAGCTTCTGCTGGGCCTTCAGCTCCGGGTAGGCATCTCCCATGTCGGAGATTAGCTGGGGCACGAGGCGGCAGAGGAAGGGTTCGGTGAAGCCGAGGAAGGTGTAGCCGTAGCGCACGGCACGGCGAAGGATGCGGCGGATGACGTAGCCGGCCTTCACGTTGGAGGGCAGCTGGCCGTCCGCGATGCTGAAGGAGATGGCGCGGATGTGGTCTGCGCACACGCGCATGGCCACATCGGTATCCTTGCTTTCGCCGTATTTATGCCCCGAGAGTTCCCCGAGTTTGCCGAGCAGGCCGGAGAAGACGTCGGAGTCGTAGTTGCTGTTCTTACCCTGCAGCACCGCGCAGAGGCGCTCGAATCCCATGCCGGTGTCGATGTTCTTGGCGGGGAGAGGCTCCAGATGGCCGTCCGCCTTGCGCTCGAACTGCATGAACACCAGGTTCCAGATCTCAATCACGTGAGGGTCGCTCTGGTTCACCAGGTCCCGTCCGGGGATGCCGCTGGCGCGCTTCTCCTCTTCGCTGCGGATGTCGATGTGGATCTCGGAGCAGGGGCCGCAGGGGCCGGTCTCGCCCATCTCCCAGAAGTTGTCGTGCTTGTTGCCAAGCAGGATGCGCTCTGCGGGGAGATGCTTGAGCCATGCCTGACGGGCCTCCTCATCCAGGGCGGTGCCGTCCTCGGCGCTACCCTCGAATACGGTAGCGTACAGGAGTTCCGGGTTGATGCCGTAGACGCCGGTGAGCAGCTCCCAGGCCCAGTCGATCGCCTCTGTCTTGAAGTAATCGCCGAAGCTCCAGTTGCCCAGCATCTCGAACATCGTATGGTGATATGTATCGTGTCCTACTTCTTCGAGGTCGTTGTGCTTGCCGCTCACGCGGAGGCACTTCTGGCTGTCGGCCGCACGCTTCATCTTAGGCGTGGTGTTGCCCAGGAAGATGTCCTTGAACTGGTTCATGCCGGCGTTCGTGAACATGAGCGTCGGGTCGTTCTTTACAACCATGGGTGCGGAGGGAACGATACTGTGTCCCTTTGCCTCGAAAAAGTCTAGAAATTTCTGACGTATTTCCTTGGAAGTCATCATAATAAAAAGCAGTATCTAAAGTAAAATCCTACAAAGATACTGCTTTTTTTCGATTACTGGACCTGAATGGCTTGCTCAATTTCTTCCGTGCTGCCGTCCGAATATTTGAGCACTGCCTTCAAAGTGTGGGAACCGGCCGCCGACAGGGTTATCGTACTGTCTGAAACCTTGGCGCCATCGTAGTACCACTCCACGCTTTGCGCAGGTTCACCTGCGCCGTTCAGCGCCAGTGTCAGAACCGTACCGACCGGGTATGCGTCTCCCTTCTTGGGATTGGCGAGGGTATAGAGAGCCATAGCCTCATAAACCGATCCACCAGGCATTATCTCACAGTCTATCAAGAAGTTGTATCCGGCATCCACCCAGGAAGAATGGCCCGTTTCCGTGTAGGACGTCCATATCACCCCGCCACCGGGAATATAATCGAGATTGTCGATGCTCATCCAGTATTGAAGGTCAATGTCCTTCACGGAGACGCCGAAAATAACATCCTCCCCTTCGGGGATAACCAGGTTGGCATCGGAAATATCCACTGTGTTGATCACATCGCCTTTGAGTGATCCCAAGGTTTTGGTGTAGACGCGATTGCTTCCGAAATCGACGAACACATCCATCTTCACCACACTGTTCCCATGAATCTGGAAATTGATCTTCTGGAATGTGCTTCCTATGTAATCCTCCAGCTCGTCTGAAGTGTAACGTACGCCTATCGTTGCCGACCACGAGGTATTATCGCCCTGGAGGCCCAATCCCAGGTTAGAGGGCGGACCATGCTTGGAGAGCGTTACCGGCTCGCTCTCGAAAATGCTCAGCATAGTCACATCCATCACTGTTTCTGCCGTAAGGACACGGAGCTGCCTCTTGACGGGACGATACATCTCTTTCGTGAAACTGACTTCGATACCTTCTTTCACATCCACAGGGAATGTAAAGGAGAATACTCCGTCTGCATCGGTATTCACCGTCTGTGTATCAGCAGTCACCCATACGCCGGAAATAGGCCGTCCGGAAGAATCGCTGACCTTGCCATGCAGCACCCTTTCAGTAGGGATCTCTATCTTGAATCCCATTTGATCTCCGTTCCATGCAATGTCAGACAAAACGAATCCGCTTTTTCTTCCTGCCCACTCCGTGCCTTCAAAACCGGTGTAGCCCGATGTGCCAGGCCAGAGCATATCGTTATAATCGCTATAAGAGTTCTTTGGCTTTTCAATATAGCAGCATGGATGATCTGAGTAGCAGTTGAGTTCGTTCTTGTCCCAAAGATTTTTAGCCGTAGTGCCCGCAACCGGATTATCGGACATATCCACATGGTAGATGAGCATTCCGTGCGGCGCAGGGGAAGTCGTTCTGGTGAGGATGTATGAGTCCCAACCTTGCCCGTTACGCACTTCATACATGAAGAACTCGCCATCTACCGACGTCGGTGTGGACAGGCAATCGTCTTCCTGAACGGGTTTCAGAACATAATCGCCGGGGGTTGATGTCGTGTTGATTGTATCCATCCAGCCCAGCATCCAGCGTTCCAACGCGCACATATAAGGTGGAGTGCAGCCATTGTTGTTATAGCTTCCCCCGGACATAATGGAGAAATCATACATATTGACGGATGTGCCGTGGTCTTCGTAATCGGTGTCGTAGAGGTCCGGCAGACCGAGCACATGGGCGAATTCATGGCAGAAAGTGCCTATGCCCGCCATGCTATTGCCATTGCGGCCACTGTATTCGGAAGTGCAGGCGTAGCTCATTGTGTGAGTGCCATCCAAAACCAGGTTTTTGTCATAAGCTCCCGATGCATGGGGCCAGATGTGGTCTGCATCGGCTCCTTCCGCCTCGTTGTGCCCGGCATAATAGAAGAAGATATTGTCTATGAACTTGTCGTTGTTGTGATCGTAAACCGAGAAATCCACCTGGTCGTCAAGCAGGGCGCAAGCTTCCAGCAGGAGCTCGTCCGGATGCTTGTCATAACCCTTATCATCGTTCTCTCCGTAGTATGAATAGCTCTTGGAAACCTTCACAGGGCCGAAAACGTCGAATACCGGCTTGAACCTGCCGTTGGAATTCTCCTTGTAGTAATCTACAGCGGAGCCCGTGCCTCCGTTTTCGGAATACCCCTCCGCATTCAGCATGCGGCTGAAGGCATTATTAGCATCAGGCAGCGTAAACCGGAGATCGTCGAACTCTATAAGAAGCACCAGGAAATGCTTTTCTCCAATGCTCAAGCGGTCTGCTCCCCTGCGGCCCACGGTTGCCTTGCGGCCCGGAGCCGCCATGCGGGCACGCTTCTGCTGGATAAGATTCTTATCCAGCACAGGCTTGGATGCGGGATGTATGAACCCGTCCTTGCCAATGATCACAATCCGCCCATTGCAAGTGAGATAGTGGTAGAACTCGTCTCCGTGTATATAGATGGTGACCACGGAACCGTCCGGCTGGCGATGCTGGAAGGAATTTGGCGTGGCGGGAACGGCCTTAGCTATGACAACCGAAGCAAAAAGGGCCAGTATGGCTAGTATTAACTTTTTCATAAGGCCCTAGAATTTAAGCACATACACCGCATCGCCGTCCGACAGCCAAATCTTGCCGTCGCCGGTTTTGACTATCTCTATTTCCCTTTCGCTCTCAACGGACACGGCATCCATCCAGTTCTGGATAAGGGTAAGGGTGGTCTTTGTGCCGGGTGTGGGTTTGGCCGGGAGTCCTTTTACCGCCAGGAACTTCTGTCCCACAGGGTCCAGCAGACGGCTCACCACGGTGCCATCGGAGTAGCGACGCACCGAAGTCTGGAACTTGAGCGGCTCGAAGGGAATGTTCCCTCCCTTTCCATCGTAATTCCAAATGCCCAGCGTGGAACCGAGGGCATTCTGGGTGAAAGTTGCAACAGTGGAACTCTTTCCGCACGTGGCGACGACCATGCCCTTGCGAGCCTGTTCGCCATCGTTGGCCTCCACCCTTATGGTAACAGTAGTCTGCCCATTGCCGGTAACTTCCGATCCGGCAATCGACGCCCAAGGGGTGTCTATCAGTTCGACCTCGGCTTCCAGGTCGCATACCACCATGATCTTTATATCATGTGCGCGCCAGGATTCTCCCTTAGAAGCCTCAGGCACTATTTTCAGGACGGATGGTTCCTTGATGACTTCCTTCTGCTGCACGCAGGATACCAGCAGGAGCGCCAGCGAAAACAGGTAAAACAGTTTTTTCATCACATCAGAAAGCATAGCTCAAGCCGACCAGCAGGCTTCCGCCCACTGTATCCGATGCAAGCAGATAAGCAAAATTCAGCGCAGCTCCGGCGAACTCGGCGCCAAGCCCGACGGAAGCAAAGGAAGGAATACCGAGATCCTTGCTTCCAAGATGGTATCCGGCTCGTGCGAAAGCCATTCCGGCTATGCAATACTCCGCTCCAAGGGAGGCTCCAAAGGCTCCGGCAAAGAGATAAGAAACCTCCGCACCGGCCTTCAGTCCTTCGATGGCCTCATAGGCCGCCCCGGCCTTGAAAAGCGACGGCTGGGAATAGTCTCCGCCACCATAGTTCACCTTGCCGCCAAGGTTGCAGACAGCAAGCCCGGCCTGAAGTTTATCCTTCGAATAGGCCGCACTCACGTCTATGCCAAACGCCGAGGCCTTCGTGTCCTTGGCGAGCACAGAGGAAGTGCTGCGCACTGTGAGGGCAGCAGCAAGTCCGGGCATGATGCGGTATCCCAGCCCCAGAGCGATAGAAGACTCTTTAGGGGTGAAACTGGGAGTCACCTGACTAATGGCACCGGTGGGGCCGGTAACCTCGTATTCGGGCTGAATGAAACTCTTGTATTCCAACGCGATGGAGAACTTCTCCATCAGCAGCACGGATGCAGAGGCGTCCAGAACCTTGTCGGAAGCCGCCTTGGGCTGCCAGGATGCATAACTGACTCCGGCCGCCACCATACCTTCCATAAGGGCGGAAGATGCGGCATAGCCCTGAAGAGCATGGGCATCCGAGCCCAGTACCGATACGCCCGCGGCTCCCATTGCAGCGGGATCCGCGTTAACAAGCAACGAAGGCAGTGTCTGTGCCGATGCCGCCGAAAATGCGGCGGCGAGTATCATAATGGATAATATCTTCTTCATGGCATCAGATCTTTACAAAATTGAACTTCTCTTCCTTGCCGTCCTTGGTGAGGATGACGGTATACACGCCCGGATAGGCCTTAGTCATATCTACACTTACGGGATCGAAGGGCCCTATCTCCAGCGTCGCATCATAGAATACGGCGCCGGTCTGGGAGATGATGCGGACGTGCCACGTGCCCTCTTCGCCAGTGCGGATGTTCAGCACATCGCTCACAGGATTGGGGTAGACGTCCACGCTGCGGCTGCCGTCGCGCACAAGCACACGGAAACTCTGCGAAACCTTCTCGCCACGCACGTCCGTACCTTCGACGGTGATGTCGGCGTTGCCGAAGTTCATCGGCGTCAGATAGAACTTGCCCGAAGAGTATGAGAAATTGCACACCATGGTGTTGCTGAGGGTGATTTCATAGGTGAGATCCTCACCGTCGTCATCCTTGAAATAATCCGTCGCGTTCAGCACGGTTGCGGCTTCCGTCTTGGACGAGAAAGCCATGTCTTCCAGCTTCTTACCAATATACGGCTTATGATTCTCAAGTACGGTGTAATCCACAATCTGCTGCACGCTAAGGCCATAGTAATCCGTTACCACGAGCGTGTCCTTGAAACTCCCGGAAGGAGTGTCTGCGCCGGTCAGCACAATCTTGGGCAGATTCCTGGTGAGGGTGTCCAGCACAGTGCCAGTGGAGCCTTTCTTGAGCTCGATTGTGTAGAAGTGTCCGTCCGGTTCGTTAATGCTGAAGTCCATCGAGGCTTTCTCGTGAGGCTTGATGGTCACTGATGTGACACCGAGCTTGTTGAGTTCAGGAGCATTGTTGCCTCCGGTAGTAACCTGCACCCTGGACGTAATGCCGGAACGGTTTCCGGCAAGGTCCGCGGCCTGGGCGGCCATATAGTATTTGGTGTTGAACTCCAGGCCAGTGATGGTTCCCTGAAGGGTGGATCCAACGGTGGCATCATCCCCCACATAGAACATTGCAAACTCCGCATTGTCCGTCTTGGTGAAATCGGATGTGCTGTAGTAGACATAGATCGCACTGGGAGTGCCGTCATCGTCATCCTTAGGTATGGTTACCGTACATGTCACGTTGTTCGACTGTGCGGAAAGCGTCGGAGTAGCCGGCTTGTCCGGAGCTTTGCCTCCTGAACCGGCAATCGCGCCGTAGGCATTGACCAGGCCTATACCCATCTGTATGCCCTTATTGAATGAGCTGATGTTCACAGCAGACTTGTTCAAGAGATTGCGAAGGTCCGAATTTTTGAATCCCTTCGCCATGCGATTTGCAAGAACCAGAGCGGCAACACCGCTAACATGAGGGCAAGCCATGGACGTGCCCTGGGCAAGTCCGTATTTATTGCCGGGGTATGTACTAAGTACCTGATTCCCCTTTTTTGCATCACCGCCAGGAGCGGCGATATGAACCCATGAGCCGTAGTTGGAATAGTAGGCTCGTTTGTAGTCTGCACCGACAGAACTCACAATATACATTCGCTCATAATCGGCTCCGTAAGGGGTAGTCGAATCATCGTTACCGGCAGCAAAAATCACAATGCCCCCGGCCATAGGCCCCACCTGGTTGCCATTCTCGTCGAATCCGGCGAAGTCGGTAAAATAGTCGACCGCAGCCTTGAGAGATTCCGGAGTCGTGGCCGGCTTTACCAAGCCCCAGCTATTCTGGGAGATAATTGCGCCATGGTTGCAACTCCATATTATAGCTTCTGCACCAGCCCCCTGCTCCTCGCCGTCGAATATCTGGCAAGACATCAGTTTGACACCTTTTTCATTTTTCTTGGCATTTCCACCAGCTATTCCACAAACTCCCGTTCCGTTATTGTTGACCGCAGCAATAGTGCCGGCAACGTGCGTACCGTGATCTCCAGGGTTGACAGTAAAAGAATTCTTTGCGAAATTATACCCAAAGCGGTTATTGCCCTTCTTTTCCGGGTTTTCCCACATGTTCGCGGCCAGATCCTCATGATTGAAATCTATACCTGTGTCCACAACTCCGACTACAATGTTGGGGTTGCCTGTCTTATAGGTCTTCCATACGGGAAAAACATTCACATCGCATCCGCTGACAGATGAAGCGGCGGAGCCATTGTTGTAATAGTGCCACTGTTTATCCAACATGGGATCATCGAATGGCATGGTGGCCGTGAGGGTTGCAGTGTTGCGGGGCTCTACATAAGAAACCAGTTTGGGATTGCCCACAATCTCTATCCTGGGGTTGTATTCGATAATCTCCACCCCTGGGAAGTCGAGGGCTGCGCCAGCTTTGGTCACGCTGCGATTCTCATCGTAATCTACCTTGTACCACAGATGCAGGCCTCTGGCACGCATGCGTGGCTCGAACCTGCCTCCGTTCTGGAACAGGCGGCGCATACGCACGATTCCGTCGCCCGGAAGGCTCTTGACCTTGGCGACTTGCACATAGCCGTCTTCATCCATGGCCGTCTCCAACTCTGCTGCAAGCTCTTCGTTAACTTTTATGTTCACATACGGCAACAGGTCGCCTTCCGGCACGAAGTCGTTTATCACCTTTGCCCCGCCTTCCTGCGGAAGTTCCGCGAGGGCTCTCTCATTGACTGCCTGGCATCCGCCCGTCACGAGCGCAGTCGCCAGGATAAAAAATAGTATTTGCTTTCTCATTTCTCTGTTTTACTTATTATCGCTGAGGAAATCAACGACCTTCAGCAGACTCTCGGGATCCTTCCACTTGATTTTGTTGCTCTTGAGCCAGGTCTTCCAATTTGCCTTGGCGGCATCTGAGAGGGAGGCTTCAATATCTTTGCGGGTAGCCTTGATGCAGCTGCCCCCTTTAATAATATAATAGGTAGTGATGATGTTCAAGTCCGCTCCGTTCTCCTTTTCCTGAAGGATGAGCATGTGGTTCTGGTTCACCTGTCCGTCAACTTCCACGGAAGAGAGCTTGCGGGTGGATGCAGATTCGGAAGATGCCCCGTAGCCGCCGCCTGTTTCCTGGAGGGCTGCGAAATCCCCAAGCAGCGAAACCGCGACAACACCGTTGTCATTATGGGCCACGCTCTTGCGGAGTTCGCCGTTTAAAGGAATGTAATTATCTTTCCCTATCGTTACAGCAATGACGTTCGAGAGGTTTGCTTCCTTGATGATGTCTTTATCGATGAAGTGCAGTTTGTCGTGACGCACCTGAACGTTCATGAGCACTTCGCTCTTGGCGCCGCCATCCATGTAGATGACACCAAGGGTAAAATTGTCGTATAGATATGGCCAGGTTGAACTGGGTGTCTGTGCGGCTGCGGCCATTCCGGCCAGCAGACCTGCAAGTATTATCAATCTTTTCATAACAATCTTCATTTATGGTGAAATCTACAAATATAATAT
>R23__coassemble_396_pt1 | contig 30153 bp, 28 predicted proteins | sample R23__metabat2_low_PE_050 | metagenome-assembled genome bin R23 | reverse complement strand
GGATTACGCCGAGGTAAGGTAGCAGCGGACGGCGGACCAGCGGCGGGCAGCAAGGTCGGCGGGGGTAATGAGGAAGTTGAGCATGCCGCAGTCGAAGAAGCGGAGGCCCCAGTCGTCGTTTTCGTCTATTTGCAGAAGGTTGATCATGCCGGGCATTTCCTGAACAACTTCGTCGTAGAAGGGACGACCCAGCAGCTGGAACCCGTCGCCAGCCGCACCGCAAAAGCCACTAGCCGAACCACTGGATCCACCGCCGACAACAAACGTCATCGGAACTGCCGGCAGGCAGGCTTCGGTGCCATCCTCATACAGGATGCTGTGCGTATGCAGATTCTCGCAGGAGGGAGCCCACAGAACTTTAAAACAGGGCGCTTCCCATTCGCCGAGTCCGGGCGAAACCGCGGCGTCCAGATTTCCCAAAAAGTAATCCAACGCTGCGAAGAAATACAGCATTCCCTCATGGGGCAGCAGGCCTTCCGGGTCAACGGCCGCAAGGTCCGAACACCGTATCTGGCAGATAAAGGTCAGCGGATCGTCGTATTCGTCCACGGCATCCCGGCCGGCATCATCCACATATTCCTCCCGGACCGGCACCTCCGGATATTCAAGCTCTTCCGGCATGTCCGGGAAACCCCACCACTTGCTCTGCCCGAACAACGCCCCTCCGGCAGCACCCGCCGAAGCCCCCGAGGACTTCCCAAACTTGATCTGAATCGCCATAAGCTAATCGAATAATACCCTGGGATTCAACTCAGTAGGACTCTTCCACGGAATCCCGCGCCTGGCCAGCACCCGCTTCAGGGCAGGCCAATGGGCATGGCAGAATCCCATCCCGCGAGGCACATCCTTCAGCATCTTATCCACTTCCAGCTCCGCCTTGTAGATGTTGTCCTCCCACAGCGAAGTGCGCTCGATCGGGTCGAACTTCAGCATCCGCCCGTACTTCTTGGAAAACTCCTCGTTGGAGATATTGTCCGGGTCGGTGTAGGCCTCCAGCTTCTCGATATCGTGAAGAATATCCTCCTCCTTCAGCCAGTCCGACTTCTCGTCCGAGGCGCGCAAGAATTCCAGTTCGATCTTCAAAATCAGCAGGCACAGCCGGGGCACGTCGTACTCCGAGAGCTGCTCCAGCACGGCATTGCAGGCATAGGCCTTCCCGAGAGGGGTTTCCTCCTCCTCGTCGGGAATCTCCCTGATCAGAACGAGGGCGTCGAGGGCCAGGGGGATGTTGGCCCAGATGCGCATATCCTCCGAATTCTTCTTCATTTCGTCGACCAGAGCCACGATCCGGTCCGCATAACTTTTTGCCATAATTGCCTGCAAGATAATAATTTATTCCAGAATTTTGCAGATATCCTTCTCCCGGGCCTCCGGAAGCAGCTCCCGCAGATGCCCGAGCAAGGCGTCGAAAGACTCCGCCGGCGTGCAGCCGACTTCCAGCGGATTCTCCGCGCTGAAAGGGCTGAACCCACCGAAAACCGGGCCTGCATCTTCCGAACAAAACAGCGCCTCCGGCGTGCAGAAGCTACAGGTCTGCCAGCCGCTGTACTTCAAGGTAGGCCCGCGGTATACCCTCTGGATATCCCCTATCAGCAGCCGCGTGCAATGCGAAAGGCGCGTCACCACCCCGTCCGCCGCGGCCTTCTTCACCCCCAGCAGGGTGCGGATCTCTTTGCTCCCGACGGACCCCTGTTTCTCCATCAGCTCCAGCACCTTGCACCCCGCCGCATCCGGCTCAAATCGGGACTGGGACAGCCTCCAGTTCCGCAGGTGCGCATACCACTCCACCGTCGCGAAAGCGGCCTTCCCGCCGCACAGGAACTTGCCGTAGGCGATCTCCCCGCTCTGCACCACATCCACCTTCCAGTCCCACGGCCCGAGCTCGTCCGACGAGTCGAACCAGTGCTCCGGCGGCGTCATCTCCTGAACGGAAAAACCCGGCACCGGCCCCTTGAAGAAGGGCACAATGCCAAATTCGCGTATGGCCGCCAGCATCGATTCGGGAGAGACAATCTTCATAGCTCAAAGATAATCATTATATTTGTACATATGAAACGCCTCACTCTCATCCTGATTCTTTTTGCAGCGGTCTCCGCCAGGGCGCAGGTCTGGCATGATGCTGCGCAGATGCACATTTTCGGCAAGGCGGTGGAGGATACCTACGCTCCCTTCGTACGCTTCCCGGAAGATATCAACCAGAAGGCCCGGAAGGACCTCAAGTACCTGGGCGGGGATGCTGCGGGCCTCTATGTGCAGTTCCGCACGGATTCTCCGGCGGTGCATGTGCGCTGGAGTTCGGTCAAGAAACTGACCATGTCGCACATGGCCTCGGTGGGTTCCCGCGGGGTGGACCTTTATGCGAAGACGGATGCTGGATGGCGTTTCGTGGGGAGTGCCCGGCCGGCGCTGGACTACAACGAAACCACGCGCTGCATAGTCAAGAAGATGGATGCGGGCTACAAGGAGTTCCGCATGTACCTGTCGCTCTACGACGGCATCAGCAAGCTGGAGATAGGCACAGATCCCGGCTATGAGTTCATCCCGGTTTCGGTAGAGAAGCGCGCCGCGCCTGTGGTAATGTACGGCACCTCCATCCTTCAGGGGGGATGTGTCTCGCGCCCCGGCATGGCCTTCACCAACATACTCGGCAGGATGCTGGACCGCGAGGTGGTGAACCTGGGTTTCAGCGGCAACGCCAAACTCGATCCGGAGATCGCCGAGCTGATGGCCCGCGTGGAGAACCCGGCGATCTTCGTGCTGGACAATGTGCCCAACGACAGCCCTGAGCTTATTCTTGAAAAGGGCGAGGCTTTCGTGAAGATTCTGCGCGATGCCCACCCTTCCGTTCCCATCGTTTTCGTGGAGATGGCGCACTACGCCCACGATTTCGTGAGCTCAGAGTCATATGCCGACGTGGAGGCCCGCAATGCTGCCCAACATACTATCTATGAGCGTGTTAAGGCTGCCGGTGACAAGAATCTGTACTACGTTTCCGGCACTGGCCTGAACGGTTCGGACGGCGAGGCCACGGTGGATTACGTCCATACCACCGACCTTGGCCAGAGTCGCTATGCTGAGCGGCTCTATCCTATTCTAAAGGCTATCCTCGCGGGAAAATAGGCTGACCCCGCTGAGCGCCGGCCGTGCCTGGGATCCGGTAACCACCACGCGAAGCTTCCTGGCCTTGCGGGGCTCGATGGGGATGATGCGCTTATATCCGATAGTAGTCCCTTCCGCGATAGTCCACCAGCCGCCGTTAGCCAGAGCCACATCAAAATTCTGAATCTGCACTTCGAAACTGCTCACCCTCTGCCCGAGGGAGATATCTTCCTGGAGCTGGATAAGGTCGAAACTGCGGTACTCCGGCAGCTCTACTTCCAGCACACGGCCACCCGAACGGCGGCGCACGCGAGCCCCGGAAGCCAGGTCGGTGCCGAACACCTTCTCGCGCCAGTCCCTGAATTCCATCAGCCGCAGTGAATCTATTTCATGGATGCGCCCGCGCGTGTCCGGCGGCACGTTCAGAAGCAGCAGGGAATTCCGCCCCACACTCGTGAGCCAGATGTCCGCCAGCTGCTCAACAGTCTTCACCTGCGGGTTTTCAGACTCTCTCCAGAACCATCCCGGGCGTATCGATACATCCGTTTCGGCAGGGATCCAGGCCGAACCATGCACATTCCCCTGCTGGAGGGTGTCGCGTGGAGGAGCGCCCGCGCCGGGGGTGAATCCTTCTACATCGAGCTTGCTCCAGTTGGTTTCGCAGGCTATTCCGCGCTCGTTCCCCATCCAGCGGCAGCCGGGGCCTACATCGCTGAATATCACGGCAGACGGGCTCAGCGACAGCACGGTCTGATTGAAAGCAGGCCAGTCGTACACCTGCTTCTTGCCGGTCGGGCCCTCCCCGCATGCGCCGTCGAACCACTGTTCGAAAATCTGCCCGTAGCGCCCCCCGTGCACGTCCTGCAGTGTGCGGATGAACTTTTCGTTATACTCCGGCGTGCCGTAGGCGGGGTCGTTGCGGTCCCAAGGGGAGATGTATACCCCGAACTTCAGCCCGTATTCCCGGCAGGCGGAGGAAAGCTCCGCGAGCACGTCCCCCTGCCCGTTCCGCCAGCTGCTCTGGGCCACGGTGTGGGTGCTCTCTGGATTCGGCCAGAGGCAGAAGCCGTCGTGATGCTTGGCGGTAATGATTATGCCCTTCATGCCGGCGGCCTTTGCGGTCGCGGCCCACTGGCGGCAGTCCAGGGCGGTAGGATTGAAGAGGTTTTCCGCCTCCGTGCCCTTGCCCCATTCCAGTCCGCTGAAGGTGTTGGGCCCGAAGTGGACGAACATGTTGTATTCCATCTTCTGCCACTCCAGCTGCGCCGCAGACGGCACGGGGCCGTCGAAGCGCGGCGTGCAGGCGGCCAGCAGAATCAGCAGGTATGCGCAGCGGAGTTTCATCAGTTGAAATTCCTTGAGGCAAAGGGCAGCGACAGACGCAGTGCCAGATGCCAGTATTCCCAGTTATGCACGCCGTTGCGCACGCGGAGTTCGCTGTGCACTCCGGCCTTCTTCATCTTCATGTGCAGGCCATAGTTGAGGTGCAGGAGGAAGTCGTCGTCGCCGCAGTCGATGAACCAAGCGACCGTGCGGAGCTTCTCCAAGGTGGCCTCGTCGGCATTATCCATAAAGTCGAGGGCGGAATACTTCTTGACCGCCTCGCGCACATAGTAAAGCTTATCGATGGCATCCACCGTGCGCTTCAGCTCATCCTCTTTATTATCGAGCCAGGCACTCATCGCATAGCAGCTGGAGAACATGTCGGGATGCCTCTGGGAATAGACCACGCTGCCGCCGCCGCCCATCGAAAGGCCCATGATGGCTCGCTGGCCCTTGCTGCCACCGCAGGAGTACTTTTTCTCGAGAGTGGGCACCAGCTCCTTAAAGAAGAAATCCTCGTAGTTCCAGCCGGGCATGTTGAAGTAGCCGTTCCAGGTGTTGTGCACATCCGGGCCGCCGGCGTTGGGCATGATGATGACCATGGGCACGATCTCGCCGGAGCGGGTCAGTTCATCGGTGACGGTCTGCATGCCGCCGCGCTTCGCCCATGCGGTGTAGTTGTCGCTCAGGCCATGCAGGAGGTACACCACGGGATAGTGGCGCTCCACCTTGCCGTAGCCGTCCGGCAGATAAACGTTATACGTAACGGAGGCTCCCAGCACGCGGCTGTAGAGGCTGTCGGTCACCACCTTCCCCGCCCTCAAAGGCAGGAAGGCCAGCGCCAGAAGGGTAATCAGTAAGAGTTTTTTCATAATAATCCTTTGTTATATAGCTCCAGCACCAACTCCCCGAAGAGGGTGTTTGCCCAGGCGAACCAGCTGCGGGTATAACGGGATGCGTCATCCTTCCAGAAGGCCTCGTGCATGAAGCCGGTGCCGGCGTCGGTGGCCAGCAGGGTCTGGAGGCAGGAGGTGATTTCAGCATCGTCGGTGGAGGTCAGGGCCTGCATGATTATACTCATGGGCCAGATCCATCCCTGGCCCACATGGGGACCGCCAACTCCCGCGCCAGCGGAACCACTGAAATAGCAGGGGTTGTCTCCGCTCAGCACGAAGCGGCGGGTATTCTGCCACACCGGGTCATCTGCCGGCACACAGCCCAGATAGGGCAGCGACAGGAGGTTGGGCACGTTGGCATCGTCCATCAGCAGGCTGCTGCCGAATCCGTCCACCTCGTAGGCATAGATGCGGCCGTATTTCGGGTGTTCGACAACAGCATACTGCTCAAGCGCAGAGGCCACCTGCGAGGCCAGCGACGTACACTCCTCCGCCAACTTCCTGCACTCGCGCTTCGAGCCGCAATCCACCGTCGAAAGAATCTCCGCCGCCCATCGCAATGCGCTTACAGCGAAGAAGTTGGATGGCACCAGGAACTCGAACACCGTGGCATCGTCCGAAGGGCGGAAAGAGGATGCTATCAGCCCGCAGGGCTTCACGGGAGCACCGCGGCCGTCCCATCCCTTGGTATCGAAGGCTCTCTCGGTACGGCGGGCGAAGCGGTAGGGGCCGGGGCCGTCATAGCGCTGCTGCTCGCGGAAGGTACGGAGCACGATCTTCACTGCCTCCATCCACTCCTTCCCGAAGACGGATGTATCCCCGGTGGCCTTCCAATAGCCGTAGGCCAGGCGCAGCACGTAGCAGGGGGAATCCAGCTCCCACTTGCGCTCGTGCAGCCAGGGGTTCATGTCGGTATGGTCGCTTTCCCACTCGCTGCCGGTCGGGCCCTTGTTGAACGCATTCGCATAAGGGTCCAGCGCCAGGCAGCGGAACTGCCGCATCAGCACGCCCGCTATCATCTTCCGCAGATGCTCATCCTCGCCGGCCAGGCGGAGATAGGGCCAGACCTGCGCGCCCGAATCCCTGAGCCACATGGCATGAATGTCGCCGGTAATCACGAACGTGTCGCCGGCGGACTCGTCGTATTCCACGGTGGTGTCGAGGGTGTTGGGGAAGCAGTTGGCGAACATCCAGGCCAGCTTGCCGGGGCCGAGCTTGGCGCAGACCTCGTCGATGGTGCGTTCCACGGCCTCCGAGCGGAAGCAGCGATCCTCCGGCGCAGGCCGGCAGGACACATACTCCTGCGCCCTTCCGCACTGGCAGAAGAACAGGCCGGCAACCAGAATCATCAGCGTCTTTTTCATTTCTACAAAGTTATGATTATCTTTGTTAATATGAAAGACCGTCAGTCGCAAATCATCGACATAATCCACCGGGAGGTAAAGCCCGCCCTGGGCTGCACCGAGCCCATCGCAGTGGCCCTGGCCGTTGCCAAGGCGGTGGAAATAATCACCGACAACTGCCCATGCATCTGCCCCGAAGGGTGGAGGCTCGGCGCTGCTTTCAGCATCGACGTTGCCGTCAGCGGAAACATACTCAAGAACGGGATGGGAGTTGGCATTCCCGGCACCGGGATGGTGGGATTGCCCGTGGCGGCGGCCCTGGGTGCCGTCTGCGGGGATTCTGCCCGCGGGCTCGAGGTGCTTGCGGGTCTGGACGGGGCGGCGGTGGCCCGCGCCAAGGAGCTCGTAGCCGGCGGGCGGGTGCACATCAGCGTAGCCCCGACGGAACGCCTGCTCTATGTTAAGGCCACGGTGTCGGTGGATGGCAGGGCCGAGGCCAGCGCTGAGGTGGATCCTCATGCCTACGCGGTTATCGAAGATGACCACGACCGCATAGTGGAAACCAGCTTCGCGGACCGTATCCTCATGTGTTCCGAATCCGGAGCGGCAGCCGTCGAGCGCGCTGCGGATGACGACGGCCTCACCATACGCGAGATTCTGGAATTCGCAGAGAGCGTGCCCTACGAGAAGATAGCCTTCATCCTGGACGACCGCAAGCTGAACCTCGCCCTGGCCCAGGAAGGCCTCAGGGGGGATTACGGCCTCAAGGTGGGCAAGGCCATACGCGAGAACCAGGCGGAGGTGTTCGGGGACGACTTCATGTCGTACGCCATGGGCATGACCGCGGCGGCATCGGACGCCCGCATGGCGGGATCCACCCTGCCCGCGATGAGCAACAGCGGCAGCGGCAACCAGGGCATCACGGTCAGCATGCCAGTAATCGCCTATGCAATGCGCTACAAGGTGGACGACGAACGCCTGGCGCGGGCGCTCATCCTGAGTAACCTCGTGGCCATCCACATCAAGAGCTACCTCGGCAAACTTTCCGCCCTCTGCGGCTGCGTGGTGGCCTCCACCGGATCCGCCTGCGGCATAGTCTGGCTGCAGGGCGGAGGATACGAACAGGTCTGCGCGGCCATCAAGAACATGACCGGAAACATCACCGGCATGGTGTGCGACGGGGCCAAGGTCGGCTGTGCGATGAAGGTCGCCTCCGGCGTGTCCTGCGCGGTGCAGTCGGCCGTGCTCGCGATGCGTGACACCTGCATCCCCTCCACCGACGGCATCATCGACGACGATATAGAAAAAACCATACAGAACCTCGGGGCCATCGGGTCTGCCGGCATGAAGGCCGCCGACCGGATGATCCTCGACATAATGCTTTGCAAATAGTTTGACCAAATGGCTCAAGCATGGGTTCGCCTAGGCCAACACCCTCTTTGGGGAGTTGGTGCTGGAACTCTATAATAAAGGATTATTATGAAAAAACTCAAACCCGGTCTGTTCGTGAAGGTGCTGGCGGCGATTGCGGCCGGAGCCCTGCTGGGGCTGATAGCGCCCGATGTGCTGGTGCGCATCTTCAAGACCTTCAATACCCTTTTCGCGCAGCTGCTGAAGTTCATCGTGCCCCTGCTGGTGCTGGGCCTGGTGACTCCGGCCATAGCCAATGTGGGCAAGGGAGCGGGCAAGATGCTGCTGGCGGTGCTGGCGATTGCCTATCTCTCCACCATCTGCTCTGGTTTCTTCGCCCATGTGTGCGGATCTAACCTGATGCCGCATTACCTGCAGGCCGGGGAGCTTTCGGCCGAGACTATGTCCGCGAAGGAATTCCTGCCGTATTTCGACCTCAAGATCCCTCCGCTCTGCGACATAATGACCGCCCTCGTGTTCTCGTTCATGCTGGGCGTGGGAATGATTTTCATCGGCTCGGGCGCCCTCAAGAGGGGCTTCGATGAGTTCGGGGAAATCATCAAGCTCACCATCGAAAAGGCCATCATCCCCCTCCTGCCCTGGTACATCTTCACGATGATGTGCGAGATGAGCGCGAAGGGCGTGATTTCAGTGGTGCTGGGTTCAGGTGCCAAGATAATCCTCACCGGGGTGGTGCTGACGCTGATATGGCTGGTGATCCAGTACTGCATCGCCGGCGCGATAGCCGGGAAGAACCCCTTCAAGTGCCTTTGGAACATGATTCCGGCCTACCTGACCGCATTCTCCATCTGCTCATCCTCCGCCGCCATCCCGGTCACCGCCTCGTGCGCGAAGAAGAACGGGCTGGAGGATGATATAGTGGATTTCACCATCCCCCTTTGCTCCACCGTGCACATGTGCGGATCCACCATCAAACTGGCGGTATCCGCGATAGCGGTGGCCTACATATTCGGGGTGCCGGTGCCCTTTGCGGTGTATGTGAACTTCGTGCTGATGCAGGGGATAGCTGCGGTCGCGGCCCCGGGCGTGATGGGCGGCGTGCTGATGGCTTCGGTGGGCCTGCTGGAATCCATCATGGGATTCACTCCGGACCAGACAGCCCTCGTTATGACCCTTTACCTGGCCCTGGACGGCTATGGCCCCGGCTGCAATGTAACCGGCGACGGCGCCATTGCCATAGTTATAGATAAACTATTCAAAAAGAAGTAGTTATGAGAAGATTTCTGCTGCCAGCCTTGCTGCTGCTGGCCTGCTGCTCGTGCCAGAACAACGGGAAAAGCGAAGGCCAGATGAAGGCCCGCGTCATCCAACCCCTGTTCGCCATGGACGAGGCCGGGCTGGATGCCAGTTATGAATGGACACTGCGGGAACTCCGCGACTGCGACCCCAGCCTGGATATCGTTGTGCTGCCGGAATTCAGCGAGGTGCCTGGAAAGACCAGCGCCCCCGGCTTCCTGGAGACAGTTCACAAGTATGGCCCCCAGCTGCTTGAGGCCTGCCAGGAGACTGCCCGCCGCTGCAGCACCCTGGTGTTCTGCGGGGCGATAGACACATCCTGGGATGTGCCCCGCAATGCCATCTTCGTCTATGGCCGGGACGGCTCCCTTCTCGGGAAGTATTACAAGGAGCACCTCACCGCCGGCGAGTGGCAGAAGTACGGGCTGGACAAGAGCTATACCGAACAGTGGAACGAGCCGTACTTGCTTGATATAGAGGGTGTTCGCTACATGTTCCTGATCTGCTACGACTTCTATTTCTACGAGAACTACTCCAACATCGCCCGCTGGAAGCCGGATGTGATCATCGGCGCTTCGCATCAGCGCAGCGATCCCCATCACGTGCTGGACATTATCGACCAGTTCTGTGCCTACAACACAGGTGCGTACCTTGTGCGCGCATCCGTTTCCATGGGCAGGAACTCCGATATCGGAGGATGCTCCTGCGTGGTGGGCCCGGACGGAAAGATTATGGGAAACCTCTATTCTAAGGTGGACCATCTGGACGTGTGCTTCGATCCGCATAAGAAGTTCCTGAAGCCTGCGGGATACGGCAATCCCCCCGCCATGCATTCGGAGTATATAGAGATAGGCCGCAGGCCCTGGAAGTATCGCCCGGGCGGCAGCGCCATAGTGCCACCGCTCTCCGAGCAGCCTTCCGAACGCACCAGAGTCTATAGTAACGATCTCGCCACCCTCGGTGCTGCCGTTGCCACCGGCGTGCAGGAAATTGCCTTTGACCTAGACGCCTCCTCCGATTGGGAGTCTGTGCTGAGGCCCATCATGGCCAAGCTGGCCTGCCACGCCATCATGAACATCCGCCTCAAGGGCGACTGGACTCCCGAAGCCCGTTCCCGCCTCGAAGAAATAGTTTTTGCATACGATGCGGTGGAATATGTTTATTATTGATTATTTGGAAGCTGACGTAAAATAACTAGCTTGCTTTTTCAGCGGATAACAATCTCCGAACGGTCGGGGCCGACGGAGATGATGCGGATGGGGCACCCGGTCTCTTTCTCAATGAAAGCCACGTAGTTCTTGAACGCCTCGGGGAAGTCCTCGTAGCGGCGGACCTTAGTGATGTCTTCTTTCCAGCCGGGGAACTCGGTGTAGACGGGAGTCACATCGTTGGGGCATTCGAACGGGAAGTCGGTAACGGTCTGTCCGTCAATCTGATAAGCGGTTGCGACCTTCACCGTGTCGAAGCCGTTCATCACATCTGCCTTCATCATTATCAGTTCGGTGACCCCGTTCATCATCACGGCATACTTCAGGGCCACGAGGTCCAGCCAGCCGCAGCGGCGAGGACGACCGGTGGTGGCGCCGTACTCGCGTCCGATCTGGCGCAGACGCTCTCCGGTGGCATCGAACAGTTCGGTGGGGAAAGGGCCGCTGCCCACGCGGGTGCAGTAGGCCTTGAAGATGCCCATCACCTTGCCTACCCGGCTGGGAGCCACTCCCAGTCCGGTGCAGACGCCGGCACTCATGGTGTTGGACGAGGTTACGAAGGGATAGGTGCCGAAGTCGATGTCCAGCATCGAGCCCTGTGCTCCTTCCGCCAGCACGGGGACGTCGTTGTCCAGGTAGCGGTTTACTGTGAATTCGCTGTCGATGAAGGTGAACCTCTTCATCTTCTCCACCGCCTGGAACCACTTCACTTCGTAGTCGGTGATGTCGAAGGGGAACTTATACTGGGAGAGAAGGCCGAAGTGCTTGTATTTCAGCGCCTCATAGCGCTGGATGAACTCGGGCGAGAGGGTGTCTCCAACGCGGAGGCCGTTGCGCCCGGTCTTGTCCATATAGGTGGGGCCTATGCCCTTGAGGGTGGAGCCAATCTTCCCCTTGCCCTTGGCCGCCTCGCTGGCGGCATCCAGCATCCTGTGGGTGGGAAGGATGAGGTGGGCCTTTTTGGAAATGAGAAGCTTGCCGGTGATGTCTATGCCTTTGGCCTCGATGGCCTCTATTTCATCCTGCAGGATGACAGGGTCCACCACCACTCCGTTGCCTATGATATTCACCGAATCCGGACGGAAGATGCCGGAGGGAACGGTGTGGAGCACGAAGCCGTCTCCGTCGAAAACGAGGGAATGGCCTGCATTCGGACCGCCCTGGAAGCGGGCGATAACCTTATAATCCGGGGTCAGCACATCGACCACTTTGCCTTTGCCCTCATCGCCCCATTGGAGGCCGAGGACCACGTCTACCTTCTTCATAGTATGCCAGTTCTTTTAAATATGTAATCAACGTTCTTGAAATAGTAATCCAGGGTGAAGCAGCCCTCCAGTTCCTCCGGAGTGAGCTGCGCCATCACGCCCGCATCCGCCAGCAGCAGGGCCTTGTAGTCCAGCCCTTCCGTCCAAGCCTTCATGGCTATGGGCTGCACAGTGTCGTAGGCCTGCTCGCGGGTTAGGCCCTTGCCTATCAGCGCGTTCATCACGCGCTGGGCGAAGATGACCCCGTGGGTGCGGCCGATGTTGGCGAGCATGGTCTCGGGATAGACCGTAAGGTTTTCCAGGATGCCTTTGAAGCGGCAGAGCATGTAGTCCAGCAGCTCGGTGGCATCCGGCAGGATGATGCGTTCGGTAGAGGAGTGGGAGATGTCCCTCTCGTGCCAGAGGGCCACGTTCTCGCAGGATGCGGACATGTATCCGCGCATCACGCGGGCGCAGCCGCAGATGTTCTCGCTGCTGATGGGATTGCGCTTGTGAGGCATGGCACTCGAGCCTTTCTGCCCCTTGCCGAAGGCCTCCTCAGCCTCGCGGACCTCGGTCCGCTGGAGATTGCGTACCTCGAAGGCCATCTGCTCCAGGGTAGAAGCGATGACCGCCAGGGTGGCGATGTAGAAGGCGTGCCGGTCGCGCTGGAGCACCTGGGTGGAGATGTCGGCGGAGGCGATGCCGAGATGCTCGCACACGTAGTCCTGGATGAACGGGGGGATGTTGGCGAAGTTGCCCACGGCGCCGCTCATCTTGCCGGCCTCTACACCCTTGCGGGCGAAGTTGAAACGCTCGATGTTGCGTTTCATCTCCTCGTGCCAGAGGGCCCATTTGAGGCCGAAGGAAGTGATATCGGCATGAATCCCGTGGGTGCGGCCTATGCAGGGGGTGGACTTGAATTCCAGGGCGCGCTTCTTCAGCACCGCGAGGAAGTCCTGCAGGTCTTTCAGGAGGATTTCGTCTGCCTGCTTGAGCAGGTAGCCGTTTGCCGTGTCCACCACGTCGGTGGAGGTGAGGCCATAGTGAACCCACTTGCGCTCGGGGCCGAGAGTTTCGCTGACCGCGCGGGTGAAGGCCACCACATCGTGGCGGGTGACTTCTTCTATCTCCTTGATGCGGTCTACGCTGAAGCCTGCGGCGGCGCGTATCTTCTGCACGTCTTCCTCCGGAATTACGCCGAGCTTGCTCCATGCTTCGCAGGAGAGGATTTCCACTTCGAGGTAGGCCTGGAACTTGTTCTGCTCGGTCCAGATGTCCCTCATCACTTTACGGGAGTAGCGTTCTATCATAGGGTTTTCAGGAATGCGTCGATGTTCTTTTCTATGCGTGCTGCGGGATCCGGGTCCTCTGCCTTGACGAAGGGTACGCCGGTGATGTGTTCGTAGAGTTCGATGTAGCGGTCGGTGATGCCGGCCACGACCTGAGGCGTCATCTCGGGCACCTTCTGCCCGGCCTGGCCCTGGAATCCGTTTGCCATCAGCCACTCACGCACGAATTCCTTGGAGAGCTGCTTCTGGTGCTCGCCTTTCGCGAGGCGTCCCTCGTAGCCCTCGGCGTAGAAATAGCGGGATGAGTCGGGGGTATGGATCTCGTCCATGAGGATGATGCGGCCGTCGCGCTTGCCGAACTCATATTTGGTGTCCACCAGGATGAGGCCCTTGCCGGCCGCCATCTCGGTCCCCCTTGCGAAAAGGGCACGTGTGTAGGCTTCCAGCTGCTCGTAGTCATCCTTACTGACTATGCCGCGGGCGATGATATCCTCCTTGGAGATATCCTCGTCGTGGCCCTCATCCGCTTTGGTGGTGGGGGTGATGATGGGCTCGGGGAAACGCTCGTTCTCCACCATGCCGTCCGGGAGAGGAACCCCGCAGAGGCTGCGCTTGCCCGCCTTGTACTCGCGCCAGGCGTGGCCGGTGAGGTATCCGCGGATGACCATTTCCACCTTGAAGGGCTCGCAGCGCCAGCCTATCGTGGCCATGGGATCCACCTCCGCAATCTTCCAGTTGGGGATGATGTCGGCGGTGGCATCGAGGAAACGGGATGCTATCTGGTTGAGTACCTGGCCCTTGAACGGTATGCCTTCCGGCAGCACCACATCGAATGCGGAGATGCGGTCGGTGGCCACCATCACCAGATAATCTTTGCCTATGGAATAAACGTCGCGGACTTTGCCAGTGTACTTGGCCACCTGCCCGGGGAGGAGAAAATCGGTACGGATGAGAGCTTTCATTTCAGGTAATTCACTATCCGTGTACGAATATACTCAATTTTCTTGATTTACGGAAGCGAACCTGCCAATAAAAAGCCAAAAATTCGTCAATTGAGCCGGACCATCGTGGTTACGACCATGCCGGCGTTGCCATCGGAGCCGATGCTGGTTTTGATCTTGCCGCGGTCTGCGCCCACGACGGAGGTGTAGAAATTCAGCTGCGTGCCGTTCGTCATATAGGCCACGAATTGAAGGGTAAGCGAAGCCGCTTCGAAGCGTTCGAGCTTGAGGGTCCCGGGAACGATCTTTCCCTGATATTCCGAGGCGCTGCTCCAGTCAAGCGTGACATACTCGGCCGCATCCTTGGAAAGGTCACACTCCCAGTAGCCGGCCGTGCCGTCGATGGTATAAGCCACCCCGTCCACATACTCACCTTGATTTGAAGGATAATGGGCGGGCAACTTTCTGGTGGAAACGGTGCCGGCCTTTGGATCCAGAGTGTGAATCTCAGCACCGTCATACTCGTTTCCGCCCCACCAGCTGAGTTTGTCCGTTGTGGAGATATAAACCCCGTTCGGGTCCACTCTCCCGTTAAATGTGCAGATGAGGTTTCCTAGTGAGACTGAACTTGCGGAGACGCAAAGATTGTAGAAGTCCGTGCAGGATTCATAAGTATCAGCATAATACAGCTTTCCGCCTATAGAAAGAAGGAAAGACTCTTTGCTAGCTTCCACCTGGAGGAGTACGGGCTCAAAGGAAGGAGGAGCGATGATTCCCTGCATTCCGCCATTAGCGCCCGGATAGCCGAAAGTCCCGCCAAGACAGCTGCCGCCAGCAGGATAGAGTTTCCAGCAGGAGATATTGTTTCCCAGCACGTTGACGGCATCCAGCGTGTTTCCATTGTCCTGTAGACGGATAAGTGACGGAAGTCCTCCGGGATAGATTCCATCATAATTCCATCCGCCGGCCCTCACAAACAGGTCTTTGCCCAGCTGGTGGAACCAGCCATTCAGGAAAGTGGGCTGCTTGAAGCCGTCGTCCATTCCGTCCGGTGCACCGGCCTCCAGAGTCCATTCGAACAGGGCGCCGTCGCTCTTTCGGATCAGGTAGTGTGCGCCGTGGCGCTCGTGATACTCTTCACTGAATCCGTTGATTATCTTGCTCAAGGCCGACCGGGCGGACCCTTGCGGGATCGTGCCGTTTGACCATCCTTCCTTAACGTCCAGGTGGCAGTTTGCAAGCCATATCCAGCCTTCTCCCACCGGGAAGATGAAATTGGGGCAGATTATAAGTTCGGCCTTTATGGTCTCGGCAACCTCTCCGTTGACGCCTTCTACATCTATATCATATGAGACCTGTACCATCGTTCCATCCTCGGATACGGTGTAAAGGGCCTTGGGGCCGATTGAGATGTCGCCTTCGGCCTTTGTGGCGTTGCCTGTGCCTTGTGCCAGGGCCAGCATATTGGAACCGGCGATGTTGGCTTTGCGGAAGGTGACCTTGGCTTTGGAACCGTTCCCTTCTTTTTCGCAGGAAGCAAACAGGAAAGCAGAAAGAATCAAAAGGATTCCGATAAAGATCTTTTTCATAATGAACGTGTTTTTTGCAAAGTTATTCGGTATGGATGAGACTCTTGTGGTGAAATCCACCACAAACCGCTGATTACTAATGGGATTCCCAGCGAAATAGAGTATATTTGTAAGAGGATGAAAAGATATCTTGCCATATTGCTTCTGCTGCTTTCATGGGGCCTGGGCGCCATGGAAGGCAGGTTTGTCAATTATGGCAGTGCCGAGGGGCTGCCGTCCGGCAGTGTGTATGCTGTCACGCAGGATGCCGACGGCGCCCTGTGGATTGGCACCCGCAACGGCCTGTGCCGTTTTGACGGCACTCGGTTCAAAGTCTGGAAGGAGTTCGGACGCGTGAACGCCCTGGCCGTGGACAGCGAGGACCGGCTGTGGATTGGAACGGCCGAGGGACTTTCGGTGAGATGCCCCGACGGCACAGTGCAGGAAGGCCCGTCCGGCCTGGTACGTGCGCTCTTTGCAGACCAGGAGGGCCACGTGTGGGCTACTGTCGGGGATTCCCTGATGCTGAAGATGAGCTTCGCCGACGGGATAAAAACGGAAAACGGTTTCTGGTACGACAAGCGGGACCACGAAGGAGATTATCCCTATTTCCAGATATATGAGGCTTCTGACGGCAATCTTTGGCTGGGAGGGCGCCTGGTGCGAATGCAGTACATTGCCGACAGGCTGGCCCCGGAAGTCATCCACCCCTTCGGAAACGGTGGTTTCTGCCCCGGCAGTTATGCGGAAACCGCTGGATCCCTCTTTCTCTTCGATGACCATACTTCCATACTATATACTTATGAAAACGGGGCTCTCATCCCACACGTCCGTCTGCCGATAGCCCACGCGCGGCTTCTCACAGACAGCAAGGGTCGTTTATGGGCCGCCGGCTCTTACGGCCTCGGCCTTGTAGATACGGAGAAACCGGAGAAAACCGCGGTATATAAAACGGCCTCCAATGAACTCTACTGCATATTCGAGGACCGCCAGGGCAATATCTGGGTTGGCGGGGACAACGGCCTTTCCGTCCTGTGCCCGGCCCTGCAGCAGGTGCGTATGGTATCTTCGGACAATGTTACAGCACTGATGGAAGACCACGCTGGCAAACTTTGGATAGGCACGGCGGACAAACGCGTTTCCTGCCTTTATGAAGATAGCTCAGGCACTGTCTATGTCGGCCTCTGGAACAATACCGGATGGGAAGTCTGGAAGAATGGCCGTATGCATAAGGAGCGCCTCACCGGACCTACTCCCAGGGAGCAGTGGCCTTCGTCGTCAGAAAGCTATGACGGCGCAAACTGGATATCCGATTTCCTGGAAGACAGCCACGGACGCTTCTGGGTAGTAACCTGGGAAGGCGTGGGCCTGAACGAATGGGACCGGAAGGCCGGGAAGGCCTTGCCCGCCCGCTGGTTGAGCCCCTTCCGTTATCCGACTCCGCAGATTGATTCAAGCATCTACCTGAGTTCGCGTCTGGGCAGCCGGCTGATAGAAGATTCTGCAGGCAATCTGGTATATGGCACCACGGAGGCCGGCCTGAATGTCATTGATGCGAATACCGGTCTTGTAACGAAATACTATAAAGGCAACTCTGCCATCCCTGATGATTATGTGACCGACCTGTGCATCTCACCTGATGGAACCATCTGGGCAGCGACGCGAAGAGGCCTCTGGAGCCTATCCGGACAGCATTTCCTGGACGGTATGCTGGTGCAGTCCGTTGAGGCTGATGCGCGTGGCAGGCTCTGGGCCGGCACGGAGGACGGGCTTTTCTTCGTCGATACCGACGGTTCCGTCGGCCGTGTTGGCAAAGGCCTTGGTTTCCCTTCAGATATTTACGGAGAGCATGTCTCCTGCAAGCTAGCCGATGGCTGTCTGGCTTTTGGCGGAGTGGATGGTGCGGCCGTCTTCCATCCTGACAGCCTGCTCGCCATCGATGCCCGCGCCAACCTTCCTCTTGCTCCTATGGTGCATCACAGATACAGGATAAACTCCGGAGAGTGGATTGACGAGATCTTTACCGGATTTCCGGAGAACCTGATGCCCGGCCGGTACATCCTCGAGACGCAATACTCGGACGTCTTCGAGCGCTGGGACGATGCCACGATCGAGAAAAGCGTAGTCCGCATCCGCCCTCCGCTGCTGCTCCGCTGGCCGTTCATCCTCCTGTACCTGTTGCTGCTCGGCGGGGCCGCCTGGCTGTTCATCCGCTATCGGGAAAACCGTCAGCGGGCGCTGGTGCTGCAGGAAGAGCTGGACACCCGCAACCGCTTCTTCGGCATCATCTCTCACGACCTGCGCAACCCCGTTTCCGGGATACGGACACTGGCTTCTTCGCTGGAGGATGCCCCGGAAAGCAAGCTCCGCGAAGGGATTAAGGCGATCGACGCTGCGGCAGAGCAGACATCCGCCCTGCTGGAGAACCTGCTCATGTGGTCCGTGAGCCAGAAGGGGGTGCTGCGCCCGGTGATGCGGGAGGTGTTCCTGGAAGACGTCGTCCGCGAAGCCGTTGGCACGATGAAAGTGGCCGTCACCGTGCCGGAAGGGCTCACCATAACCACCGATCCCAACATGCTCGCCACATGCATCCGCAACCTGCTGGACAACGCCGTCCGCTTCTCGCCCGAAGAGGGCTCGGTGCGGCTGGAGGCATCTCCCGAAAGGATAGTCATCAGCGACCGGGGGCCGGGGATGGATCCGGAGATGCTGCGTACCCTGTCCCGCCCGGGGCATCTGGGGCTGATGATAACGCGGGAACTGCTCGATAAACTCGGCAGCAGCCTGTCTGCCCGGAACCTCCCCGAAGGAGGATGCGAAGTAACCATACACCTGTCATGATAAACGTACTGCTTGTTGAGGATTCCACCGTATTTGCCATGGGGCTGAAGATGGCCCTGGAGGGCCGCTCCGACGTGGGGCTGGCCGCGCATGTTCTGACTTCCGGCTCCGCCGTAGCCTATCTGAACGCACATCCAGAGGTGGATGTGGCCGTGGTGGACATTACCCTGGAACAACAGACCGACGGCCTTACCCTGCTGGGCATCCTGCGTGAAGCGTTCCCGCACGTGGCGGCGCTGGTTCTGTCGCACTACAAAACGCCCGCATACATCATACAGTCAATAACTTATGGTGCACGTGGCTATCTTGCCAAGGATTCCGCGCCGGGGGAGATTGCAGATGCCATAGTGAAGGCTTTCGCCGGTGACTGCGTGTTCTTCGGCGATACCCTGCCAGTGAAGGAGATAACCAGGCTGTTCGGAGGGGAAGAGAAGGTGCAGGCGCGGCGTCCGCAGAATCTTTCGCCGAAGGAACTGGAAGTGTTGCAGTTAGTTACGTCCGGCTACAGCAACGCCCAGATAGCGGCCGCGATGGGAGTGGCGACAACTACTGTCGACAGCTATAAGGAGCGCATCAAGGCCAAATTCGGCCTGGACACGATCGTGGAATGCGTTGCCAGTGCCGTTGAGGCTGAGCTAGTTACCACCCGCTGACCGTGATTGCTTTAGCAAGAATAATTTTTAACTTTGTGAATCAAACAGATATCTTATGAAAAGAATTCTTGCAATTTTGACGGCCGCCCTCGCGCTGATGGCCGTATCCTGCGAAGGGAACAAATCAGACGACGATGACGATGATACCATCGAAGTAACCGAGGCAAACCTCCAAGGCACATGGGAAGGTGCCGTAGAGCATGATTTCGCCCAGGGCTATCCACAGAGGTGGCGGATCCAGATTAATGGAAAGGAGTAAACCACTTGGCATACCCACCAGACGGCAGGCACCACATATGATGAAGTGCAGGGCCTCAAGACCGTGGGCAACAAAGAAAAGGGCACATGGGCTTATGCCGACGGGGTCCTCACCCTCACCCCCAAGGAACAGTATGCATCATACTACCAGAAGATGAATCCCGATTATTCACTCAGTGGGAACGTTTATTATGAGTACAATGAGGAAACCATGGAAGCGGTCCAATGGTATGTGACTCCTCAGTCCATCATCGAAAGCGGCGTAGAAAGTGATACTGCCGAAGGTTCTGATTGGTACATTTCCAGGTGGAAGAACGTCGTGCTGACCAAGACCGCGCTTACCATCAAGATCAACAGGGACACCTTCGTACTGGAAAAGAAATAGAATGATCCTTCGTAAAGGGTTACTGCTAATTCTTGCATGGGGGCTTGCAATGTCGGCTGCCTCCTGTGGCGGTACTGCTTCGAATGAAGAGTCCTGGCAATCCCTGCTTTCGGAGAGCCGACACTTCGCCGCTCTCAAGCAGTGGGAATCCGCGACGGATTATGCCATCAAGGCATTGTCTTCCAATAATCTGGATGATGGCGCCAAATCCTTGGTGCTGAGTCATCTGGCTTCTATCGACATAATGACTTGGCGCGATGCCCAGGGGTGGGAACACGCCGTTGAGGCGGAACGTCTTGCCCGAGATGCCGGAACAGACACTCTTATAGCTACCGCTCTTCTTCAAAAGGGCCGGCTTCAGTTATGCGGAGCCATCACCCAGGGCGAGGCCCAGGACGCCGAGGCCCTGGAAACACTTCAGGAAGCCATGTCCCTCGCTTCCGGCAGTCCCTCCCTTCAGGCGGATATCCTTCTTCAGATGAGCCAGGCTTATATCGGACTGAATCGTTTCAGAAGCCCTATAGACACAAAGATATATGCTGAGGCGGGCCGGTGTATCGACCGTGCCGTTGCCGTGTCGAAGGACTCGGCTTTCGTCTCAAAAGCCCTGCCCTACTGGATGCGCTGGTATCGCCAGGGAGGAGCCTGGCAAGATGGCATAGCATGCTGCAAGAGTGTTCTCGAAAGTTTAGGCAAAGAGGATTTCCTGATGCAGAGCCAGTGCTGGAACAACCTGGTGATGCTCTATGCGCAGGCCGGAGACGTGGAAGGTGCGGCCACGGCTCATCAGCAGTATGTGTATGCCATGGAGTATTACATGCAGCAGAAGGCTGATGAGCGCTTGCAGGAAATGGAAACCCGCTACGAAAGCTCCCTCAAGGAAGCCCGCATCTCAAGGATGCGAATCGTGATGATCGCACTCATCATCCTTGCTATCACTTTAGTAATAATGATAGTCGTCTCCCAGGCTTATATTCGGGGAATAGTTGCATCGGACCGCGGCAAGGAGCAGCTTCTGCGGCTGATCTCAAAGGACCTCGCAAGTCCCCAGCCGGCGGATTCTCCCGCACCGGACTACGCCACGATACGCGCCCGCTGCCATGAACTCCTCGGAGAGGATGACGGCAGCATGGCCGATGAGATCGCCTCCTACATTACCAACCTTGAGGAGGAACGCTCACGCCGCGTGAAGGAACTTGGCCTCACTGCGCGGGAGATAGAGGTGATACGCCTGAGTGCCGAGGGCCTTTCCGTAGCCGGCATCGCGGAGCGCCTCCACGTGAGCATATACACCATCAAGAACCACAAGCAGAATATATATCTCAAGATGGACGTACGCAGCAATGCAGAGATGCTTCGCGTTGCAAATGAACTTGGGATGGTATAAAATAGTGCTTTTGTACTATAACACCAAAGCGCATTTTGCCGATATTCGTGGCTGGAAACAACTATAACCGACAATATGACCAAGAAATTCTTTTCTGCCCTTGCGGCAATTGCCCTGCTCGCCGTTCCGGCGTGTGACGAGCTTGAAAAAGCGCTGAATGAGGAAATACCCTGCACATCCATCATTTTCGATGAGCCTACTTTCATGATGACCGTGGGAGAAACAAAAACCCTTCCTGTGACTGTAGAGCCGGCGAATACCACGGACAAGTTGGAGTGGTCCTCCAGTGATGAAGAAACAGTTTCCATAACAGACGGTGTGGCGACTGCAAAACAGGAAGGTATCGCTTCCATTACTGTTAAGGCCGGTAATCAACTGGCAGGGTGCCGTATCGTGGTCCAAAAGGCGCAGGGTAGCGAAGGTGGAGGTGATGGCAAGATAGAAGTAACTGAAATACAGCTCAATAAAACGGAGATTACCGTTGTAACTGGGCTGAGCGAGCAGCTTGAAGTCGTGAAGCTTCTACCCGAAAACGCCACTGAAAAAACCGTTGTCTGGGAGAGCGACAATACCGATATAGCTCTTGTCATACCCCAGGATGCAACTGTAAATGGCGTCTTCTACAAGGGCGGAAGAGTCACCGGAAAGAATCCGGGCACTACCATCGTCCGCGCACTCGCCGGCGTTGCAAAGGCTGAATGCAAGGTGACCGTCACTTCCGGAGGTTCCGTAACCATTGAAAGCCTTTCCATCGATCCTTCACCGATAAGCCTTGCCATAGACGAAGAAAAGATATTGACGGCAGTAGTCACTCCTTCCAATGCCAAGGCGGAAGTCGTGTGGAAGATCGATAACGAGAAGATTGCTGCCGTAGGATCTATCAATGAGAAGCAGGCCAAGGTACAGGGTCTTTCGGCAGGCAAGGCAACCGTAACTGCAACTGCCGGTGGCAAGTCCGCTACCTGTGAGGTTACCGTGACCGGCGGATCCGGGAATGTACAGGTTCAGTCGATAACGCTTGACAAGACCACTCTTAAGCTCGAGGTCGGCCAGTCTGCACAGATCACTGCTACGGTCCTGCCCGAAAACGCTCACGACAAGAGTATAATATGGACCACTACGGATCCTTATAATGCATATGTCAATGGCGGCAAGGTAACAGGCTATGGTGTTTGTGAGGCAACGATTACGGCTACAAGCGTGAGTAATCCCCAGGTGACGGCAACCTGCAAAGTAAGCATAGTAGCTGCAGGAAGCGGAGGCGGAGGCGGTGAAACCGGAATTGAAGCTGTGGATCTTGGCCTGCCGAGCGGATTGAAGTGGGGTTCGATGAACGTTGGAGCTTCGAAGCCCGAGGACTACGGCAACCATTATGCCTGGGGTGAGACAGAAACAAAAACAAAGTATACGACGTCCAACTATAAGTTCGGGCCGGTTAAGTACAGCGAAATAACACTGTATTCCAAGTATGAGACCAAACAGGGTGGCGATAAGAAAACTGTGCTGGAGGCAGAAGATGATGCTGCAAGTGCGAATCTTGGCAATGGCTGGCGAATGGCTACTTTTGCAGAGTGGAAAGAACTGCGTGAGTCTTGCACGTGGACATGGACGCAGCGGAATGGCATCAATGGAATGCTGGTGACAGGCCCGAACGGCAAGAGCATCTTCCTTCCCGCTTCAGGCGTCTTCCAGAGCAGCCTGGGCAAGAAGGGCACCTACGGAAGCTACTGGACATCTACGCTCGCATCGGCAGAAGGAATGGCAAATGCCGTAGACTTCTATTCCGGCGGTAATGACAAAGCCCTCATTGATCGTTCAACCGGACTTTCCGTGCGTCCCGTCAAGAATTAATGCTTGCGCTCAATAGAAAAACAGCCCGCAGATCAACCTGCGGGCTGTTTTTGTGTTTTGTGGTGGATTTCACCACAAGAAAGTTGCTGCGATGGGCTACCTTTGCGGAAAACACGTACGCGTATGAAAAAGATACTGATCATTCTTTTTGCATTCCTGTCCTTTTCCGTCACAAGGGCTTCCGCCCAGCTCGGCTTCGATTTCGGAATGAACTTCGAATTCATGAGCCGCGAGGCGCCAGAAGGATACAGGGCCAGCGGCTTCGGCATGGGTCCCTATGCTGGCATTATTTACGGAATCCCCGTGAGCATGTCGAGCATGGTGTGTATGGGGCTGAACTACAAGTTCGACCTCATGTTCGGCGCTCCGGGTGCCACGTGGGATGATTACCTGCTGGATCCTATAGCCTTGATGAACTCCGATGCGGACATCAAGGAACAGCATCTGCAGGTCCCGGTTACGTTTATCAAAAACCTAGGGATCTTCAACTATAGCGTCGGGCCGGTGTTCGACTACTGCCTTTCAGCAAAGATTAGCAACGGTTCTGTCAGCTGGCCTGCCAAGGACGAAAAAGGTGTGAACGTGAATATGGACAGCATCAAGGATTTCGGCATGAAGCCGTTCAATGTCTATCTCAAAGCCGGAGCCGGTATAGGGCTCAAGGCATTCGCTATGAACCTTACAGTCTCCTATGGATTGTTAGACTTGTCGCCGGACGGCACGGGCCTTCGCCGCTGGGCCGCAGGCATGGATATGCACCTCGTTTTTTAGCTTCTTATGCGTAATCTGGTTTTAATCGTAGCTTTTCTGCTTCTCGGCAGCCCTGCCTTGTCCGGGCAGGATGTGATCATAAGCGGGAACGCCGATTTCAAGAAGCTATGCGAGGGCAACACCCTCCCCAAGGTGGAAGGATGGACGGTGGTGTCGAAAAACGTGGCCGGACCGGCCCTCTCTCCCGAAATCTGGTGCGGGATAGCCCGCATCCGGAAGTCGGGAAGCGACTACATCGCCACCCTTGCCTACGGCCCAGTCAGGTGCGACAGGATGTGGTTCCTCTCCAAAGGCCTGGTAATCTACAACAAGGGGTCGAAGTACTCCGCCGTCTGTCTGGTGGACGGCAAATGGAAACAGACCCTGAAAGGATACAACTGCGAGGCCATACCTTTCGGGCATGCCAACGGTGCCAAGGCACAATTGCTGGCCCGCGGCAAAGACGGCTACTACAGCTGGATAGACGAAAGCGGAAAACATCTCCCCGGCACCCCGGATCATTACGACAACACGGTCCTGTACAGCCGTAACAACGAAGTCGCCGCCGTCAAAACCGGAGGCAAGTGGGGTGCAGTATCTTCGGATGCCCGCGTGGTGGTCCCCATCCAGTACGACACGCTCTACCTTACCTCTCCTCTCCGACAGTGGGGAGGGAAATGGGCTTCGGCCAACTGGTTCTACGTGAGCAAGAAAGGCCTCTGGGGCGTACTTGGTGACAACGGCGTCGAAGCAGTCCCTCCCGTCTACAGCGGACTGTCTTACTGGCCCAAGGCCCCGGATAGCTGGTGCTACCGTAAACCAGGCGGCAAGTGGGGGATGAGGGAAAGCGGCGGCAAACAGATACTCCCGGAAGATTATGACGGGCTGTCACCATACAGTTTCAGCCCTTCCGTGAGCGGCTCCCTGCGCCTGCCCTTCGCCATTATCGCAGGGCGCGGGAAGGGGCGTGCGCTCCTCAACCACAAAGGAAACGAACTCCTCCCGTACATGGAGAATGCGGACATGTTCGACATGCTGGTAATGTTCTATCCCCAGAAATCGTTCTCCGTCTTCACCTGGAACCGCTATAAACTCTGGACAAAGGGAGAATTCGAATCCACCGCGGAATTCGAGGCCAGAAAGAAGGATCCTTCCAGGACTGCGGGATACGTAGCATCGCTGCTACCCGCCGCCGAGAAAGCTTTCGCTGCGGCCATTATCGGAAACGACGCACATCTGATCCTCAGCCGCTACGACGCCGATAGCGAGTGCTTCCTTTTCTCTGTGGACAAGATCCTTCAGGATACATACAGAATCCGGGTCCCCAGGGCGGATGCCCCTTTGTTCAAGGAGGAATTCAATAACTTTGCGGCCGATGCGTTAAAGTCGGCCAAGTACTTCATACATAACGATTTGCTTGCACTCCGCAGCATTACGTTCACTACTCCGGAAGGAAAGACTTTCAGTTTCGAGAATCCTGCTGCTGAAGGGTATTCCGGGCCATCACTCAAAGACCTTGACTTGATACAGCGATGAAAAAGATAATAGCAATCATATGCTTCGCCGGCCTGAGCCTTGTGGCCGTAGCGCAGTCATCCAAATTCGACACCGGCACTCACGCAAAAACCGCGCTTGGCCAGTTGGAAGAAATGAGCGGGCAAAAGGTGACCACCTCCAGACCCAGTGGCAACTATACAAGAATTACTCCTGCCGCACGCGCAGTCAGCGCGGCGAGTCCCGTTTCGAGCAGCGGCAATAGCACCCTCAGCCTTGCCACGGGAATCATAACGTCCTTCCTGTTCAGCGCCCTAGACGCCCTGGAAGACAGCCGCTCCAGCGCCCACTCCACAGTAGGGACTTACTCGCAGTCTTATTCGCAGCCGGTTAATCCGGTGGCTCCCGATATTATCGACGAATGCGATGCTGACATAGTGAACAAGTTCCTTCAGGGATGCAAGTTCGAACGTCACTATCCCGTGCCGGGCGACAAGGACTGGTACCTGGAGCTCAAAATGACCAACGAAAGCTCTGTTGACCACGATTTCACGATAATCTATTGGGAGAAAGAAGGAAGGGACGGCACGCCGCGTCTGAAAGTTCTGCGCAGTGGCCTGCCCCAGAACCGTATCCACGACCCCCTGCTCGGAAACAGCGTGAACGGTCATTACGATTCCGGCACTCTCTCTACCCGCTATAAGATAGAGAAGATTATCTACAACGATTAGGCTTGGCTACCCGTTTGGACACGCCGATCGCTCCTGTCGGGCAGATCAGGCGGCAGAGGTGACAGCCTACGCACTTGGCTCCCAGGAGGCGGGGTTTTCGGTCCTCGCCGAAAGCGATGGCCTGGTGCCCTCCGTCCCTGCACGAAACATAACAGCGCCCGCAGCCTATACACATGTCGCGGTCGATGACGGGATAGACCACCGTATCGCGGTCCGCCTCCGAAGGGAGGATGAAACTGGAGACGCATTCGCCTACCAGCTCCTCCAGCTTGTCGATCCCCCGTCCTGCCATATAGGTCCTCAGGCCCAGGATCAGGTCATCGACTATCCTGTAGCCGTATTCCATCACGGCGGTGCACAGCTGGACATTCTGACAGCCCAGCTGGATGAATTGGAGCGCATCCCGCCACGTGTAGATCCCGCCGATGCCGGAAAGCTGGGCTCCCTTCAGTATGGGATTCTGCGCGATTTCAAGGATGAAGCGCAGTGCTATGGGCTTGATTGCCGTCCCTGAATAACCGGAGATCATCTTGCGGTCGGAGACCTCTCCGCCCATGGTTACGGACTTGATGGTGTTGATGGCGGAGATCCCGTCGGCTCCTGCGAAATGCGCGGCCAGTGCAACCGGGGTCATAGACCCGATATTCGGTGTCATCTTGGCGATTACCGGAATCTTGACGGCGCGCTTGACGAATGCGGTGTAGTAGGTGACAAGTTCCGGATTCTGGCCAACGTCGCTGCCCATACCGGCGTAGCGCATCTGCGGGCAGGAGAAATTCAGCTCTACCGCGTCGACTCCTGCCTCCTCGGCCATCTTTGCCAGCCTGGTCCATTCATCCTCGTTCTGCCCCATTATTGAGGCTATGATGATCTTGCCCGGGAAATCCTTCTTGAGACGCGACAGGATGGCGAAATCCTCCACGGCGGAGTTCTCCGACAACTGCTCCATGTTGCGGAAGCCGGTAAAACTCCCGTCGGCCCGCTTCACGGCGTCGAAACGAGGGGAGACTTCGTTGATGTCTTCCAGGCAGATTGTCTTGTAGTAAACTCCTGCCCAGCCGGATTTCAGGGCTGCCGCCACCATATCATAGTTGGTGCAGATGGCCGATGAAGCCAGGAAAAACGGATTCTCGCAGTGCAGCCCGCAGAAGTCGATCTCCAGTGAGGGGAGACCTTCTTCGCATACCGGATCCGGCAGGGCGTGGGCGAGGTCGCGCAGGCGGACGGGGCGGTCATAATGGATACAGGCCTTCTCGGCAGCCATAAGGTCTTCCTCGCTGCAGGGTGCAAACCAGTTGCCGGAATTGGCCTCGTTCCTGAAAAGAATGGCCCTCACGGCACGGGCCGGGTCGCCGGCTTTGCAGGCGCGGGTGCAGGGTGCGTCCTCACATATCAGACAACGCGAAGCTTCCTGCATAAGACGGATTTTGTTCATGACTAAACAGTAAAAAGGTTCGTGATGGCAAAATTAATAAAATTGTCGGTGAAGCGCACACTTCAGTCCCGGAACACCTGCAGCGCCCGAACAATTTATCTATCTAGTTGAAGGGGGTCTGAAGAAAATGATTACCTTTGAGAGTTAGATAAATCGTAATTTGTTTGATCAATATATGAAAACTTTCTTCATACTACTCCTCAGTCTTCTTACCGGATGCAGCACTGCGAAGCAACCGGAGGTGCCATCTGCAGTTCCGGACATCCCTTATCAAGTGATTGAAAACCTCATCGGCACAAATGACAAGCCAGCCCTTATCATCTACCTGCACAGCAACAGCGGCAGCGGAACGGACAACAAAAAGCAGATGACGCAGGTGTCCGCAGGCAATATTGAGAAATACATCAAGGATAATAAGATCCCTGCGTATTTCCTTGTGCCGCAGTGCCCGACCGATCATGAATGGGACAGCAGAGGAAGCACTGCTGGCTATTATGTAAAGGCCAAGGAACTGCTTGATTACTTCATGAAGGAGAAGGATATCGATGAGAGCCGAGTCTATATCTGCGGCACATCGATGGGGGCTATGGGCGCATGGAGAATGCTCAAGGAGTACCCGAAGCTTTTCACCGCTGGCATCGTCTCATCCGGGCAGGCCCAATTTGCCACACCGTCACTATACACCTATCTTCCTCTATATATTACGGCAGGAACGGAAGAGCGCAGTTATGAAGCGCTCAAGAGTTTCGCCCTGCAAATCAAAAATGCCGGAGGAAATGTAGTATTTGAGGAATTCGAAGGAATGACACATGGCCGAGCCTGCGACAATGCTTGCTCAGCCGAAAGACTCCAATGGTTATTTTCTCAGAAGAAAGGCATCAAGTAAATTCCTGTTTATCGGTCTCCCGGTTCTTCATCCAGAAAGAGGTGACCAAAAGTGACCAAATTTGGTGTATAAAAGACAATGGACTTTGTAAAATGCTTTATAATCAGCAGCTTACAAAGTCTTGTTGTGCCTCGGATGAGACCACTAAGTTTGTGGCAAAAATAATTGACAATCAGCCAGATATATAGCCAAACGACTATTTTACTGAAACTATACTGAAACATTTCTGTCAGTCTGTGCCTTTTTATTGCGTATATAACAATATAAATATTGTACAATACTGATATTTTTCTTATCTTTGCAAAAAAGAGTATTATGACGTTTGATAAGATACTTGATGACAGGCGGCTATGGGCTGTGAGATATGCAGGAGAGGAGAGTAATTGTTTTGATCAATTGTTCTCCAGTTGGTACGACATGAGTTGGCTGCGGTCTTTCTTTCAGGCAAACCTCGCAGATCTATCATCATACTTTCATATCACGGATGTTTATGAGGCCGTAATGGAAACTATGGATGAGGCAAAGAGGTTGGAGTGTGTGATGATGGATATATCCCCAGATGCGAATTTGGATATCCTTTTCAAACACCTGGAGAATAGCCGATTTTCAGAAATGACGTTAGGCCGTGAAAAGGCATATGGTTCTGGTGGTTACCGGCATCAATCTTGGCTTAGAATCTATGCCATCAAGATAGAACCTGGTGTATATCTTGTTACGGGTGGTGCTATAAAACTTACCGCAAAGATGGAAGAGCGTAGCCATACTCTTGAAGAATTGGCAAAACTGGAGCGCGTAAGAAACTATTTGCTGGACAACGGCGTATATGATTTGGATGGTTTTAACGATTACATAGACAATGAGCAGGGCAATTGAATTCCTGGAGGCACATCAGTCTCCAACACCTTCACGCTGGCGTGAGGATGCGCAGTGGCGCAGAGATAACGAATATTGGCTCAAGTATTCTCGTTACATTACCCTTCAGGTTATGCGTGCAATGGATGAACAGTCAGTTACACAAGTGGAACTTGCCAAGAGAATGGGTTGTACTCAGCAGTATGTTTCCAACCTGCTGAAGGGCAGTTCCAATATGACGCTTGAGACCATTGCCCGTCTGGAGGACGCCTTGAGTATAGACCTGGTCAAATCGGCCCTTACTTACGTCAGCGGCTACGGTTCATCTGTACCCTCCCGTCCCCAATACCTTAATGAATCTGCAGGGGAAGAACTTGATCCCGATATCAAAACAAGTGATTACGTTGACGGTTACAACCTCCGGAAAAAACGCAAATGATTCATCCGGAAAACCGGATTGCTCAAGTTGTTTTGTGCGACCAAAAACAGTATATTGTTTTTGATAAACCATTCACAATCATAAACTCAGTATGAGACACCTAATTGTTTCAATCCTTCTTGTATTGAATTCATATCTACTGTTCGCTCAAACAGTAGATATCCACGGAATCGTATATGGCGAAAATGATAGTCCCAGAAACAATTGTGAGGTATTTACTTCTCAACATAAGTATACCCGTACTGATTCTTTAGGGCGTTACTCGGTTACTGTGCCAGTTAAGGGGAAAACCGAGATTACATTCAAATCCCCTGGATACAAAGACAATGTCTATGCATGGTCACAGGACCTAGGAGAAGATCGTGTTGATATCCGGATGGTAATAGATTCCTCTGCAGTATTAGATCCGGATGCAATAGTTGTTCGGGCAATTTGCGTGAACCAGGTATTAAGCCCTTATGATAATGGCTATTATCTGTTACATAAGTATGCAATACCGGAGGAGTGTGATGAAATTGTGATTTATACCCAATATAGACGTGCAAAAAAGCAAAAAGAAAAAGGGACACTTGCAAACTTCCGTGTTTGATATGATATAAATATCCATTGA